>Ga0302187_10000006_pt1 | contig 259811 bp, 201 predicted proteins | sample II_Bog_E1_3_FD_202120 | JGI IMG/M metagenome (GOLD analysis project Ga0302187, IMG submission 202120) | Peat permafrost microbial communities from Stordalen Mire near Abisko, Sweden - II_Bog_E1_3 | ecosystem: Environmental > Terrestrial > Soil > Wetlands > Peat | place: Sweden: Abisko...
CGAGATCGCCGCGCGCCAGCGGATTGGCCTGCGCGAGGGTGATGTGCTTGATCGGGCAGGCTTTGTGCGCCGGCACGCTGGCGATGTAGAACCGCGCGCCCTCACCCTCGAACAGCACTTCGCGCGTGCCCATAGGCAGATAGAGGCATTCCTTGTTGGCCATCTCATAGCGCAGGCCATCGGCGACGATCGCGCCGGCGGTGCCAATATTGACGACGCCCGCCTCGCGCCGCTCAAGGAACGGGTGGCCGGCGGCGCTGGCCGGCGCGGTCTGATCGGGCAGTTTCAGCGGGGTGGCGCCGGGCACCGCGCCGCCGATCACGAAACGCTCGTTGTGCGAATAGTTGAGCGTCACCGCGCCGGGCACGAACATGCCAGTGGCAAGATAGCGGTCGCGCAACGCGTCGTTTGAAACGCTCTCCATCATGTCGGGATGGGTCGCGTGAAAGGTCTTGGAAAACATGAGAAAAATCCTTTGAATGCAGCCTTCAGGCGTCCGCGTCAGGGGTCGCGGCCGGGCGACGGCGGGCAATGAACTGCTCGATCTGTTGCATGGAATTGCCCAGATGTTGGCGCGCGGCCTCCTGCGCGGCGGCGCTGTCGCGGTTGGCGATCGCATCCAGCAGCGTGCGGTGCTCGGCATCGACTTGCGCGAAATAGTCGGCGCGCTCGTGCGGTTCGAGATCGGTGACGAGGTTGCGCCGGGGCACCATCCGCAGCTCCAGGAACTCGATGAAACGGACGAAATACTTGTTGCCCGATGCCTGCGCGATCAACATGTGCAGCGCCTCGTCGGCCTCGGTGTTGGGCTCCCCGGCCTTGAGGTCGCGGCTGATCCGGGCGACCAGCTTGCGCATCGCGGCGACATGCTCGTCGGTGCGGCGGAGCGCGGCGAGGCCAGCCATTTCCACCTCCACCGCGCGGCGCAGTTCGAGGAAATGGACGACCTCGACCAGGTCTTCCAACTCGTCATGGGTCACCTGGAACGCCACCGGTGGCGGCGTGGTGACGAACACCCCCGATCCCTGTCGCGGGTCGAGATAGCCCTCGGCGCTGAGCCGGGCGACCGCCTCGCGCACCACCGAGCGGCTGACGCCCAGGTTGTTCACCAGGTCCTTTTCGGTCGGCAGGCGATCGCCGGCGGCCAGTTGCCCCGCCACGATCTGGGCCCGCAATTCCTCCACGAGATCTGCGGCCAACGTGCGGCGCGCCAATGGCTTTATCTGCATCTCTCTACCCTATCGCGGTTTTGCCCGGTGTCGCCACCGCTTTTGCTTCGAGTCATGCAGCTTCAATAATTCATCAGATGACCTGTTGTCATCCTCATTTTTGTAGGCTAGCTACGACTCATGCCGGCACAGACCGGATGCTGCATGAGAGGAGCGGCCACATGATTTCCCAGAGCCCATCGCCACGCCGGTTCCGCATGGCCTATGCCACCACCGCGCTCTGCGCGCTGATCGCCAGCCATCCCGTCCGTGCCCAGACCGCGTCGGCGGCCGCCGCACCCAACACCTCCGGCATCGCGGACATCGTCGTCACCGCCACCCGCCGCGCCGAGCGGTTGCAGGACGTGCCATTGGCCGTGACCGCCTTGACCGGCTGGCAACTCGCGCGGCAGAACGTGCGCGATATCAACGACCTGCCCAAGCTGGTGCCGGCACTGACGCTGAACTACGGCTCACAACCGGGCAATTTCTCGATCAACTTGCGCGGGGTCGGTACGCTGACCAACGGCATCGCGGTCGAATCCGATGTCGCGGTGGTGATCGACGATGTGCCGCTGGGCTTCCAGGCCGAGGCGTTTCAGGACCTCGTCGATCTCGAACGCGTCGAGGTGCTCAAGGGCCCGCAAAGCACGCTGTTCGGCAAGAGCGCGATCGCCGGCGTGATCAACATCACCACCCAGCCGGCGACCGACAACTGGACCGGGCACGCCTCGGCACTGGTCACCAACGACAACGAATGGCGGCTAGGCGGCACGGTCTCGGGGCCGATCACCCCGCATCTGAAGTTCCGCCTGACGGTGTCGCACACCTCGTGGGATGGCAATATCGATAACCTCACCACCAACAGCAAGCTCAACGGATCGCTGGGCACCAATGTCAGTGGCAAGCTGGAGTGGAATCCAAGTCCTGCGCTCAAGGTCGTGCTGTCGCCGCGATGGAGCCAGTCTGACGTCGAATGCTGCGTCAACGCGATCAGCTCGATGACCACCGGGCTCTATTACCAGGGCGATACCAAGCTGCCGGCGTCGACGGTGCTGGCCGGGATCAATTACAACAATCCCTACAATACCTCGGTGCGCAACGACGTGCGCGCCGGCGGCGTGATCCACAGCCTGGGCGCCACGATCCATGTCAGCCACCCGATCGACGGGGGCCTGCTGGGCGGCGGTACGCTCGCCTACATCGGCTCGATCGACAAGTACCACTTGCGCGATTTCCAGGATGTCGACGGGCTCGATTACCCCGTACTGCTCTACTATCCGGCCACGACGCCGGCGGGGATTGACGGCGGCTCTCGCCTCGATGGCTCCTTCCGCGTGCATTCGACCACGCAGGAACTGCGCCTGACATCGGGCCCGGGGCGGTTCCGCTATGTCACCGGGCTGTGGTTCGCGCGCAACTCATTGAGCCGCGATCTCAACCGTGGCCCGGTGATCAGCGCGGTCCATTATTTCGCGACGACGGTGAACACGACCTATTCGTACTACAACGATCTCGCCTTCGATGTGACGCCCAAGTTGACGCTGGTCGGCGGTTTCCGCCTCAACCGCCAGACGATCGACTATACTTATGCCAACTATACTGCCGCCACGCCGTTTAATCTGGCCGGTGGCGCCAGCGACAATGCGATCACCGGCAAGGCCGGCGCGCAATATCACTTCTCGCGCGACAACATGGCCTACTTCACCTTCTCGACCGGGTACAAGGGCGAGGCCTATGACCTGTCGAGCGCCTTCAGCCCAACCATCGCCGCGCAATCGCCGGTGAAACCCGAAACCTCGCGCAGTTTCGAGATCGGATCGAAGAACACCTTCCTCGACCACCGGCTGGTGTTCAACATCGACGGCTTCTGGACCAATTACACCGGCTTCCAGACCTCCTCGATCACCTATCTGGCGAGTGGCTTCCCGCTGTCGCTGCTGCAATCGGTGGGCGGTCTGCGCACGCGCGGCATCGAGGCGGATCTCACCGCGCGGCCCACGCCGCAACTCAGCCTCAACGCCGCCGGATCGTTCACCGACGCCACCATCCGCAACTTCGCCACCGGCCCGTGCTGGACCAACCAGCCTTACGTGACGCTGGCCACCGCGCAGAGCGTGCCCACCCCCGGCCAGTGCGGCGTGCTGCCCAGCGGCACCAAGATCCAGAACCTGAACGGCGCCACACTAAACAACGCGCCGCGCTGGAAGTTCAATGTCGGCGGCCAGTACGATGTGCCGCTGGGCAACGACGTGGCCGCCTTCGTGAACTTCAACTACCGCTGGCAGAGCAAGGTCAACTTCTCGCTGAGCCAGGACCCCTACACCGTCCAGCGCAGCTACGGCATCCTCGACGCATCGATCGGCGGCACCGCGCATGACAAGCGCTATCGGCTTGCGTTCTTCGTCAACAACCTGCTCAACAAGCATTATGCGGTCAGTCTGGGCGACAGCACATCGGGTTTCAGCGCCACCGGGGTCAGTGCCCGCGGGGTCATCTGGCAGCCGGCGCGCGACAGCTTCCGCTATGTCGGCGTCAAGCTCGACGCATCCTACTGATCCCCCCAATCCGGAGCCTGACCGTGGCCGCCACCACCCATGCCATCCCCCGCGACGAAGTGATCGACGCGATTGCCCGCCTGACCGACAACCTGGTCAACATCACCGACGAAACCGGCGAATTCCTGCTGCGCCTCGCCGATGGGCGGGTGATCGACACCAAGGGCTGGAACGACTGGGAATGGACCCATGGCGTCGGCCTGTTCGGCCTCTGGCGCTACTATGAGGTCACGGGCGATGCCGCCACGCTGAACATCATCACGCGGTGGTTTGCCGACCGGTTCGCGGCCGGCACGCCCACCAAGAACATCAACACCGTCGCCCCGTTCCTGACGCTGGCCAACCTCTATGCGCGCACCGGCGAGCCGACGTACCTGCCTTATCTCGAAGGCTGGGCGGAATGGCTGATGGCCCCGAACGGCCTGCCCAAAACCGAGGAAGGCGGCTTCCAGCACATCGTCTTCAACGATGAGAACCCGCAGGAAATGTGGGACGACACGCTGATGATGAGCGTGCTGCCGCTCGCGCGGATCGGGCAACTGCTCGGCCGGCCGGCCTATATCGAGGAGGCCAAGCGCCAGTTCCTGATCCACATCAAGTACCTGGCCGATCGCCAGACCGGGTTGTGGTTCCATGGCTGGACATTCGAGGGGCGGCACAACTTCGCCGGGGCGCTATGGGCGCGGGGCAACTGCTGGGTGACGATAGCCATCCCCGAGATCCTCGAGATGCTCGACCTGCCGGCCGACGACGCATTCCGCATGTTCCTGGTCGAAACCCTGAACGCGCAGGTCAAGGCATTGGCCGCGCACCAGGACGGCAGCGGGCTGTGGCATACCCTGATCGACGATCCCACCAGCTATCTCGAGGCCTCGGCCACCGCCGGCTTTGCCTATGGCGTCCTGAAAGCGGTGCGGCGGGGTTATATCGCCGAGAGCTACCTGCCGGTGGCGCTGAACGCGATCGAGGGCGTGCTCGCCCACATCGCCCCCAATGGCGAGCTGCGCCAGGTCAGCTTCGGCACCGCGATGGGCGACGATCTCCAGTTCTACAAGGACATTGCCCTGACCTCGATGCCTTATGGCCAGAGCCTGGCGATCTGCGCGCTCGGCGAATTCCTGCGCACGTATATCTGATGACCGGCGCCCCGCGTCCGCTGCGGCTGGTCAACTATCTGGCCTATGGCGGCAACGATGTGCTGGGCGCGGGATCGATGGCGATCGTCTCGGGCTGGGTGCTGCTGTTCTACACCGGCTTCTGCCATCTCAGCGCCGGGCAGGCGGCGCTGATCTTCGCCAGCGCGCGGATTGTCGATGCGGTGTTCTCGCCGCTGATGGGGCATCTGTCGGACCGGTTCGGGCGGACGGCGCTGGGGCGGCGGTTCGGGCGGCGGCGGGTGTTCATCCTCGCGGCGATCCCGCTGTTGCCCAGTTTCGCGCTGATGTGGCTGCCGGGGCAGAGCTTTCTCTACTATCTCGTGTCCTACGTCGGGTTCGAGATGGTCTACGCGCTGGAGATCATCCCCTACGAGACCCTCGCTGCCGAGATGGCCACCGATTATGCCACCAAGGCGCGGCTGGCGGGGGCCCGGATCCTGTTCGGGCAGGTCTCGGCGATCCTGGCCGGGTTCATGCCGATGTGGCTGATCGGCTGGCTGGGGCGCGACAATGCCGCGACGTTCTTCTGGATGGCGGCAATCTTCACCGCGCTGTTCATGCTGGCCGCCGGGCTGCTCTGGGCGTTCAGTTGGGAGCGGCCGCCCGCCGCCCACCCGGCCGAGGCGCCCCCACACCTGCTGGCCGATCTGGCGGCGACCTTTCGCGTGCGCGCCTTTCGCCTGCATCTGGGCATGTATCTGGGCGGCTATATCAGTCAGGATATCTTCAACGCCGCCTTCACTTTCTTCGTCCTGTTCGCCTTGGGCGGGACGACGTCGCAGGCATCGGGCCTGCTCGGCGGGCTCTATATCGCGCAACTGGTCGCGGTGGGCCTCGCCATTCGCGGCACGATGCGGATCGGGCCGGCCCGCGCCTATCGCGCGGCGGCGCTGACGTTCGCGGGGGGCACACTGGTGCTGCTGGCGGTCTGGGCGACGGGCGCGCGGGCACAGGCGCATGTCGTGTGGATCGCGATCGGGCTGGCGGGGCTGGGGCGCGGGGCGCTGAACTACATCCCCTGGGCGACCTATAATACGATGGCCGATGTCGACGAGATCGTCACCGGCCGTCGGCGCGAGGGCAGCTTTGCCGGGGTGATGACCTTCGTGCGCAAGGCGGCGCAGGCGGCGGCCGTCGGTGTGGTCGGGCTCGCGCTCGATGCCGGCGGCCTGCACGCGGCACTGCCGGTGCAGAGCCCCAAGGCGCTGGCGGTGCTGGCGGCGGTGCTGGGCGGGGGGACGCTGGTGGTGCTGACCGCCGGGATGCTGGTGTCGCTGCGGTTCCGCCTCGATGCCCGGACCCACGCGGTGCTGATGGCCGAAATAGAGCATTTGCGCGCGGGTGCCCGCACGCCCTCGTCCGATGCCGCGCGGGCGGTGGTGGAGGACCTGACGGGGCTGCCCTACGCCGGCTTGTGGGGCGCCTAGCCGAGCAGGCTGGACGGCCGGGGCATCGCCGCCCAGAACCGCCGCATCGCCGCATCGGGATCGGCCTCGATCCGGGGCGCGGCATCGAGGATCAGCGTCTCACGCGCCGCGGGGGTCCAGACCGGCCAATCGGGCAGGCAAGGGGTCTGCGGGGTGCCCGTGGCGGCAAAAGCGGCAAGGCGCGCGGACAACGCGTCGGCCAGATGGCGCCCCACCGCCGTCCCGGCGCCGATCAGCGCATCGCGCGGGTTGGCGAGGCTGGCCGAGACGTCGATCGCATGGGCGGCGCCGAAACGGCCATCCCACGCCGGGCTGGGCCAATCCCAGCGATAGGCCCATGTCGGCGCCGCGCCGCGTGCATCGAGTTGCTCGTGGGCGAAGCGGCGAAATCCGGCATCGGTCACCAGCCGGGCGTAGCGCAAGTAAGGTGTCGCCCCCAGGCCGGCGTAAAGCGCGGTGATCGCCGCAGCATGATCGGGCCAGCGCCGCGCGATCAGATCGGCATAGTCCGCCTCGGTGAGATCGAAGCTGTCGAAAAACAGCCCCGCGTCCTCCAGCGTGGTCGAAACAATCAGCGGCACATGCGCCGAACGCGCGATCGCCGCCGGGGCATAAGGGTGATCGGGCAGCGCCTCCGGGTCCAGCACCGGCTGGAACGCCAGCGCCATCACCCGCGCCTGCGCCGCCAGCACCGGCACGAAATCGGGCGCCAGCAGCGCCGCTGTGTCGCCGGCCACCACCCCGATCTCGCCCAGCAAGCGCTCGGCGAGCGCCGCTGCCTCATCGCGTTCGAGGAAGGTGGGCCACGACCCGCTCTGCACCACCGCGCGGTGGAACAGGCCGACGGCGGCCGGCATCGCCATCAACGCGCCGACCTTCCACCCGCCGCCCGATTGCCCGATGATCGTCACCCGCCCGGCATCGCCGCCGAACGCCCCGATCGCATCACGCACCCATTCCAGCGCCAGCACCAGATCGAGCAACCCGCAATGCCCCGCCGCGCCAAACCGCTCGCCGGCGAGCCCCAGGAAGCCAAAGGCCCCCAACCGGTGACACAGGCTCACCACCACCACATCGTGCCGCGCGGCCATCTGCGCACCATCATACATCGGCGCGTTGCCCGATCCGATGGCATAGCCGCCACCATGGATCACCACGATCACCGGCCGCGCCGGCCCCGCGACCAGCGGCGTCCAGACATTCAGCGACAGACAATCCTCACCCATCCCGCCGTCGGCCGTGGTGCGGTCAAAGTGAATCAACTGGGCATATTCATTGGTCGCCGGCGATGGCACTTGCGGCGATGCCGGTCCCGGGGTGAACGCATCGCGCAACCCGGTCCATGGCGCCTTGGCGCGCGGCGGCTGCCAGCGCCAGGCGCCGCCGGTATCCTCGCCATAGGGGATGCCGCGAAACACCCCCACCCCCGCGTTGGCAAGGCCGCGCACGCGCCCGGCGGGCGTCTCCACAACGGGGAAGAGGTCATCCATGGCCAAGCCTCCGGTCAGTGCCCGAAGGCGATCTTGACGCTGACCCCGCCGGTCAGCGGCTGCGACAATGTCACCGGCACCGGCGCATTGGCAATCAGCGCATTGTTGAGGGTGTTCGCCGAGAGCTGCCCCTTGCTGTCGAACAGGTTGTGGACGAAGGCGCTGACCGAGACGCCATGGCCGAGATCGACGCCGAGGTTGGCATTGACCGTGTTGTAGGCCGGCAGGCGATAGAACACGTTGGTCGCGCTGCCCTGATAGCCCGAGGTGCGATCGCCCACCCAGACGTCGGTCAGGCTGGCGTTGGCGCGCGCCCCGGCGACGGTGAACCGGTACGTCGCCCCCACCGCGAAGTTCCACCGTGGCGAGAGCGGCAGCCGCGCGCCGGTATAGCCCAGCCCGAGGACCGGCGCGGTGGTGATCAGCTTGGCATCGGTATAGGCGCCCGAGCCGTTGAGCGTCACCCCGCCGCCCAGCCGCAGCGCGGCCGTCGCCTCGACGCCACGGATGCGGGCATTGCCGGCATTGACCAACTGGTTGATCCCGCTGACATTCTCGGTGGTCTGGATGTTCTTCCACTCGATGTCATAGCCATCGATGTCAAACGTCAGGCGGTGGTCGAAGAAGCTGCCCTTCTCGCCGATTTCATAGTTCCACAGCTTGTCGGGCTGAAACGTGCTGGGCAAGGTCGCGCTGCCGAGGAAGAAGTTCGGCCCGCCGGGACGGAACCCCGACGACACCCGGCCATAGAGCATCACGTCCTTGCTCACATGCAGGCGCGGGTTGATCAGGTAGGTCGTCACCCCCTGGCTCGATGTCGATGAGTGGAACTGCGGCGTGCCATAGACGAACTGGCCACCGCTGTACGTCGGGCCGAAGCCAAGCCACCAGATGTTCGACGAATAGACCTGATCCTGATGGCTGTAGCGGATGCCCAGCGTCAGGTCGAAGACATGCCCCAGATAGCCGGTGACATCGCCGAACCCCGCCTTCTCGGTATAAGTGCTCGGCAGGAAGCCGGCGAAGGGATAGGAATTATAGGGTGCCGGCATATCCCCGTTCTGACCCGCCGTGTAGAGCAGGTTCACCGTCTCGTCGGTATTCTCGTGCGTGTAGTAGAACCCGGCCACCCATTCGAGATGGTGGTTCGATGACGACTGCACCCGCACTTCCTGGGTGAACTTCTTGGTCCGCGTGTCGACAAAGAGGTCATAGGGACTGGCCCCTGGGATCGCCGCGCCGAAATAGGTGTTATAGATCCCGGCATAGATCGGCACGAGAATGCCATAGAACACCGAATCGTCGCTGTCGTAAACGCCATGGTTGCGCTGGTAGGCGCTGACCGAAACGATCTTCGCCGGCCCGAGATCATAACTGACATTGCCCGAATACATCTCGACCGCATTGTACGCCGGCTGATTCAACGCAAAGTTCTGGTCATAGGCCCCCGCCACCGGCGTACTGTTCCCAATGTTATAGAACCCGATGTCGAGCCCGTTGGCGCGGCTCTTCTGCGCAAACGCGGTCAGCCGCACCTCCAACTGCGGCACCGGCTGCCACAGCACCTGCACCCGCCCGCCGGTGGTGTTGGTCTGGCCCAGGTGGTTGCGGCCATGCGTCGGATCGTCGGCGAACCCCGCGTCGGTCGAGCGGATGCCGTCCAGCCGCACCGCCAGCGTCTCGCCCAGCGGCACGTTGAGCATGGCCTTGATCGCATCGTTCATGCCGCCATGTTTGGTCCACGAGACATCGGCATCGACCTCGCCCTCCAGCCGGTTCAGCTTGGGCGCCACGGTCACGTACTTGATCGCGCCACCCAGAGCATTGGCGCCATAAAGCGTCCCCTGCGGCCCGTTGAGCACCTCGACGCGGTCCATGTCGAACAGGCTGAAATTGAACGACTGCGAGCCCAGGCCGAACTGCGTGCTCGCGCCGATCGGCACATCGTCGAGGTACAACGCCACCGCGCCGCCCAGTTCGGCGGTCGATGAGGCCACGCCGCGAATGGCGATGAGGTTGTTGGTCGGGCTGTTCGACTGGAACGAGAGCCCAGGCACCGACGTGGCGAAATCGTTGAAATTGGCCGCATGCATCCGTGACAAATCGGCACCGCCCAGCGCCGTCACCGCGCCACCAACGTTCTGCACGGATTCGGCGCGACGGCTGGCGGTCACCACGATCACCGGTTCGGCGGTGTCGGCGGCGGGGGCGGCCGGGGCCTGCTGCGCATGCGCGGGAACTGCGGCCAGCGCCAGCGCGGCAACGCCGGCGGCAAAGGCAAGGCGTGAGCGTGTCATCATTTCCACTCCCTGAAAGCAAACTCGCGTCGGACGCGCGATGTCTGCCCCCTGTCTACCCACGCAACCGCCATCGGGGCAGGACCGAAGCGCCAATTCGCAGGCGGCTGTTTTCGCTCATTGACAGGTTGCGCGAAGGGCGTAGCCTTGATGCAACATCATAAATGAGGGGACGTGCGCGATGACGGCGCACCTGCATATCGATACCGCCTATTTCACCGCGCTGGTGGGGCTGCCCCGCGCGCGCAGCGTTCTGGCCAACGCGGGGATCGCGCCGGCCGCCGGGCCACTGCCGCCCGCGCTCGACATGATCGACTTCTGGCGCGCCTGCGCGCTCAACATCCAGACCGGCAACGACGAAAGCCACGGCATCGCCGCCGAACCGGTACCACGCGGCAGCATCTCGGTCCTGTTCACCGCCGCCAAGGAGGCCGACGACCTCGGCGGCGCGCTGCGCCGGCTGGCCGATGCCGCGCGCTTCATCCGCCGCGATTGCACGATCGCGCTGAGCCGGGGACGCGGGGTGGTGCGGCTGACCATCCACCCCAATCCCGATCCGCGCCTGCCCGATGCTGCGCTGCGCGGCGAGATCTATGCCGAGTGCTTCGCCATCGTGCTGCACTGCGCGGTGCGGTGGATGGCGGGGCGGGCGATCGCGCCGGTGCGGATTCGCGGCGCGGCGTCGCTCGCCGGGATCGGGCACGGCTTGCTCGATGCCATGCACGTGCCGGTGGTGCGCCACGGCGATGGCATCGCCATCGACTATGACGCCGCCGACATGGCGTTGCCGGTGCTGGCGCAGAAATACACCGCCTGGGGCGAGGCCGAGTTCGGCGCCTTCGTGGCGATGCTGGGCGAGGAGGAGGCCCCCGCCGGCGACGAGCCCGCGCAACTGGCGGCATTGTTCGCGCGGGGCTGCTTCGCGCAGGATGCGGCGGCGGCGGCACTGGGGCTGGGGGTGGCGACCTTGCGCCGGCGGCTGGCCGCGCGCGGCACCAGCTTCCGCGAGCTGTCCGCCGCCTATCGCATGGCGCGGCTGCGCGAACTGCTCGCCACCGACATGCCGCTGGGCGACATTGCCGAACGCCTCGGCCTGTCCGACGAACGCTCGCTGCGGCGGTTTTGCGCGATGCATTTCGCCACGGCGCCAACGCAACTGCGCGCCGGGGGGCATTGCCAAAGGGAAGACGCCGGCCTGGTTTAAGGGCGGACGACGCCAGCCGGGGCAGCGCCCCCGTTTGCACCGCGCCCCGGCGGCAGGATGGTCCATTCCCACAGACCCATTGCGCCTGCGGCGACTTCCAACCTCAGGTAACGGGCCGCGATCGCATGGGGCACGACGATCGGCGATCCTTCGCGCGCGGCCGCCGGCGCGATCATCCGCCAGTGCTGGCCATCGCGCGAGGCGGAGAGCGCAAAGCGATAAGGCCGATCGGGATATTCGGGGCGCAGCAAACTGGCCCCCAGCCGCCGCACCCGGCCCAGATCGGCGGTCAACTGGCCATCGCCCGCCGGCCGCCACAACGTGGCATAGTTGTCGTCGGCCGCTTTGTCCGGGCTATGCGCGGCATCGTCGCCCTGCCCCAAGGCATGCCACATCAACCCGCGCGTGCGCGTCGCCGCCCAGCCCGGCACAGCCACGCCGGCATGATCGCCCCCCGGCCCGGCGCGCCCATGCACCCGCAACAGGCCATCCGCGCCCGCGTCCACGGCATCGACCGCGATCTGGCGCAGCGTCTCGGCCCGCCCCGGCGTCCACGGCAGCGCCTGCCGGTGATAGAGCACGAAGGCCTGCCCGCCGCTGCGGAACAGCGCGTGATGGCCGGGGCTGATGATCTGGTCGCCGGGCTGGGTTTGCAGGATCGGGCTGTTGGCGCTTTCGGTGAAGGGCCCCTGCGGGCCGGGGCCGATGGCATCACGCACCTGATAGGTATCGCGGGTGGTGTTCCCGGCGCTGTAGGTCAGGTGATAGTGCCCGCGCGCCTTGAACAGGAACGGTGCCTCGAAATAATGCGCGGGGGTCACATCGCGGACCGCGCCATCCAGATGCACCATATCGCGCGCCAGCTTCGCCACGAAGCAATGCCCGTTCACCCAATTCAGCCCCGACCCCCAGGCCAGCCAAGCCTGCCCATCGTCATCGACGAAAGCCTCGGCATCGATCATGTGAAAGCCGGGGCGGAAATTGCCGGGGATCAGCGGGCGGCCATTGTTGGCATCGGCCCATGGCCCGGCGGGGCTGGGCGCGCTGCCCACCCAGATCTCACTGCCGACCGAGACGTACATCCACCAGCGTCCGCGCGCCTTCACCACCGATGGTGCCCAGACCATGGCATCGCCCGAGGTGGGGCTGGTGGCGGCGGCCTTGGTGGGCCAGGCGGGGCGGCTGTAGCGCCAGTCGCGCCCGTTCTCCGATTGCCACAGCGCCACGTGATCGCCGCCCCACGGATCGGCGGTGGCAAAGATATACCAATGCCCGCCGTCGTGGACGATCGAGGGATCGGCGAAATAGCCCGGCAGCAGCGGGTTGCCCGCCCCCGGCGCATCCCACGCCACGGGCGCGGCATTGGCGGGGACGGCCCATGCGCAGGCCGCCGCCAGCATCAGCGTTCTCATGCGCAGGGCGCGGCGGTTCCGTCGGTGCATGGTGCGACCAATCCTGTTGCGCCGCCGAGCACGATCACGGCTGGACGGCGACGCCTGTTTCAGACTGGCCCGCACAATGTCTTATATTGGTCAATACGTCACTCGGCATCTTCCGGCGGCATAGCCGGCCGTCTGGGCTCAATCGGCCTGCAACTCCGCCACCAGATCATAGGCATCGCCGCGATAGTACGAATGCGTAACCTCTATCACCCGGCCATCGGCGGTAAAGGCGCGCCGCTCGATCAACAGGCCCGGATCGCCGGCGGTGATGTCCAGCAATTCGGCCTGCTCGGCATCGAACGCCACGGCCCGCACCCGTTGCAAGGCGCGCACCGGCCGGTTCCCCGCCGCCGCCAGCGCGCCGTACAGCGAATCCTCCACACCTTCGAGCGGCCCGATGCCCCAGGCCGGCACCGTCGCCAGTTCCAGCGCCATCGTCTGGCCATCGGCATAGCGGATGCGCTGAAACCGATAGACCTTGGACCCCGGCGACAACCCCAGCGCCAACGCCTCCTCCGGCGTAACCGCACCTTCGGACCGGTCCAACCAGCGGCTGGAGGGCCGCCGCCCACGCGCCAGCATATCCTCGGTGAACGAGGTCAGCATCGAGAAGCTTTTTTCCACCCGGCCGCCATCCGCCGCCGGCCCGCGCCCGGCCACGAAGGTCCCCGCCCCGCGCTTGCGATCGAGCAGGCCCTGCGCCACTAGTTCGTCCATCGCCTTGCGGATGGTGACGCGCGAGAGGCTGAAGGTTTCGCACAGTTCGCGCTCGCTGGGCAATGCGGTGCCCACGGGCAATTGCCCGGCCCGGATCGCCTCGCGCACCAGCTTTTGCAGCCAGAGATAGCGCGGGCCGCTCTCCTTGGTGTCGATCGGGCCGATCAGGTCCATGAATGTCATGGATGGGGCTCTATCACGAAAGATTCGCCTTGTCATGATATGCTAAATGCGTTCAACTTATATTGTATTGGTATCACCCAACGTGAGGTCCACCCCATGATCGATCGCAGGACACTGCTGGCCGCAAGCAGTGCGGGCGCGCTGCTCGGCCTCCCCGCCGCCGCGCGTGCCGGCGCGCCGGCCCCGCTCTCGCCCGACATGCCAGTGCCGCTGGGCCAAGCGCTCACCCGCGAGCCGCCCGCCGACCCCACCCTGCGCCGCATGGACGACGGATGGCTGTTCCACGAGGGCGACATCACCGTGCCACCTCCGCGCGGCAACGACGACACCTATAACATGACCAAGGCCGGCAACGCCCCCGGCGCGGCGGGCAACGATTTCGACGACAGCGCCTGGAGCCCCGTCCGCCTGCCGCACGACTGGGCCATCGCCCACCCGATCGAGGCCGACCAGAACGACGCCTGGGGCTATCGCCGACGCGGCATCGGCTGGTATCGCCGCACGCTGCGGCTGGAGGAAGGCTGGCGCGGGCAATACCTCGAACTGCAACTGGGCGGCATGGCCACCAACGCCACGGTGTGGTTCAACGGCATCCCGGTGGCGCACAGCTTCTCGGGCTATGTGCAGCAGAACATCGACATCACCCCCTATGCCCGCTTTGGCGACGAGCCGAACCTGATCGCCATCCGCGTCGATGCCGAGGCGATGGAAGGCTGGTGGTACGAGGGCGCGGGGTTGTACCGCGCATGCGCGCTGGCGGTGCGCGCGCCGCTGCATATCGCCACCGATGGCATCCACGCCGACCCGCGCGCCGGGGGCAACGACGACTGGCGGGTGCCAGTCCGGGTCACGCTGAACAATGCGGGCGAGGCCGCCGGCAACGCCACCGTCATCGCACGGCTGTGCGCGCCCGACGGCACGGTGCTGGCCACCGCGCAGGCCGATGCGCGGGTGGCGCCTTTGGCCACGGGCGAGGCGGCAGTGGATCTGGCGGTGCGCGATCCGCTGCTGTGGCACCCCGATCATCCTCGGCTCCACACGTTGGAGGTGGCGGTGATGCAAGGCGGCCAAGCCATTGACACGCGCCGCCTGCGCCTGGGCTTCCGCACCCTCCATTTCGATGCGCAAACCGGCTTTGCGATCAACGGCCAGCCGCTGAAGATCAAGGGCGTGTGCATCCATCAGGACCACGCCGGGGTGGGCGTGGCGCTGCCCGACGCGCTGGTGGAATGGCGCGTGCGGCGGCTGAAGGACATCGGCTGCAACGCCATCCGATCCAGCCACCATGCGCCTTCAACGGCCTTGCTCGATGCCTGCGACCGGCTGGGCGTGCTGGTGATGGACGAGAACCGGCATTTCAACCCCAGCACCGATGTGCTGGCGCAGTTGCGCTGGATGGTGCGGCGCGATCGCAACCGGGCCTGTGTGATCCTGTGGTCGGTGCTGAACGAGGAGCCGATGCAGGGCAGCGCGCAGGGGTATGAAATGGTGCGCCGGCTGGCGGCGGCGGTGAAGGAACTGGACGACAGCCGCCCGGTGACGGCGGCGATGAACGATGGCTTCTTCACCCCGCTGAACGGCGCGGATGCGGTGGATCTGGTGGGCTTCAACTACAAGGCCGAGTGGTACGACCGCTATCACGCGCTGCACCCCGAACGCCCGCTGATCAGCACCGAGGACACCAGCGCGGTGATGACGCGGGGCGAATGGCGCACCGATGCGGCGCGCAATGTGCTGGGGTCCTATGACACCGAAGCGCCCGAATGGGGGATGACCCATACCAAGAGCTGGGCGATGATCGGCAGCCGCCCGTTCATCGCCGCCACCTTTGTGTGGACGGGCTTTGACTATCACGGTGAGCCCACCCCCCTGCCCTGGCCCGCCGCCAGCAGTTCGTTCGGCATTCTGGACCTCTGCGGTTTTGCCAAGATGGCGTACCATTTGCGCCGCGCGCAGTGGATCACCGACCGCCCGGTGATCGCCATCGGCCCGCACTGGAACTGGCGCGGTGGCGAGACAGTGCGGGTGATGGTGCCCACCAACCTCGATGCGGTGGAACTGGTGCTGAACGGGCGGTCGCTGGGGCGGCAGGCGGTGCAGCCTTTCGTCACGCCCGAATGGCAGGTGACCTATGCGCCGGGGCGGCTGGAGGCGATCGGCTTTCGCGCCGGGCGCGAGGCCGCCCGCGCTGTGGTGGAAACCACCGGCACAGCGGCGCGGTTGCGGCTGACGCCCGACCGCTTGCTGATGGCGGGCGATGGCCGCGATGTGCAGCCGATCAGTGTCGATCTGCTGGATGCCGCCGGGCGGCATATCCCCACCGCCACCGACCGGGTGACGTTCTCGATCAGCGGCGGCGAGATCATTGGCGTCGGCAACGGCAATCCCAACGATCATGACAGCGAGCAGGGTGACAGCCGCCGGTTGTTCGCGGGCCTCGCGCAAGTGCTGGTAAGCGCGCCGCAGGGGTCAGGGCGGATGGTGCTGACCGCACAAGTCGCCGGATTGCCCGCCGCGCGGGTGACGATCGCCTACGCCGCGACGGACGATGGCCCGGCAATCGCCGCTACCCCCGGCGCGCAACCGCTGACCGAATGGCGGCGTGCGGCCTTCACCCCCACTGCGCCCGATGGCGCGCGGATCTATGCGCCAGACGATTGGCGGCGGTTGAACTACGTGCGCACCGGGCGGCTGGAGGAGGCGCAGGCCACGGCGGCCTACACGCTGATCCAGGGGCGGTTCACCGCGCGGCGCGGCGGCACGCTGTACTTTGCGGGCGTGATCGGCAAGGCGCGGCTGTGGATCGACGGCACCCCGGTGGCGACCAAGGACAGCGCCGGCGAAGGCCCCTTGCGCGCGGCTCTCCCCGCCGGGGCGCATATCGTCTCGCTGGTGATCGCGGCGGCGGCGGGTCAGTCGGTGGGGCTGAGCCGTGGGGTCTGCATCTGGCCATCGGGGTGATCAGGCCTTCAGGATCAACCCCCGGCGATCCAGCCACCAGCCCACCGCCCAGCACACCAGCGTATAGGCCAGCGCACACAGGAGCGATCCCACCGCCCCCGGCGCCAAGGCCTGAAACACGCGGATGCCGACCCAGTCATAGACCCCGCCGACATCGCCCGCCGGGATCAGGTTCAGCACCGTGACGAACAGCTCGGAAAACAGATAGATCGCCAAGGGATTGCGCCCCAGGATCAGGAAAAACCGCGTCCACACGCGCCGCCCGGCGATCTCGATCAACGCGATCAGCCCGCCCAGCGCGATCAGATCAATCCCCACGGTCAGCAACACATAGGACCCGGTCCAGAGCTTCTTGGCGATCGGAAACCACGGCGACCACGCCAGCCCCAGGCAGATCAACACCACCCCCGCCGCGCCCATCCGCCGCACCGTCGCCGCAAGATCGGCTCCGCGCTGCACCGCCAGCCCCGCCAGATAACCGGCCAGCACATTGACCACCGCCGGCAATGTGCCCAGCAGCCCCTCGGGATCGAACCCGGCGTCCTTCTTGTACAGATGCCCCGGCCCCAGCAGCGCCAGATCGATCCGCGTGCCTATATTGGCATATTTGTCGAACGCCATGCCGGCGGGCGCGCCAAACTCCAACAACGCCCAATAGGCCAGCAACAACGCCACCGCCGCCGCGATCACCTGTCGCACGCTCAACCACCGCACCAGCACCCCCGCCAGCACATAGCACAGCGCCAGCCGTTGCAGCACACCCGGCACGCGGGTCAGCGCAAAGGGCTTGAACCCCCAACCCGCCGCCCCGTGCTGCACAAACGGAAACCAGTACATCAGATAGCCCAGCACGAAGATCACCGCCCCCCGCCGCAGCAACCCGTGCAGATAGACCCCCGTCTCGACCCGGCGGCGCAGGGCAAAGCTCATGGCGTTGCCCATGGCGAAGAGAAAGCTGGGGAAGATCGCATCGGCCAACGTGAAGCCGAACCACTTGGCGTGGACCAGTTGCACGAAGGCTGGCGCGCCCGGCCCGGCGGTGTTGACCACGATCATCAGGAAGATCGTCACCCCGCGAAACACGTCGAGCGCGGTGAAGCGGCGGTGGGGCATCACGGCGGGATCAGTCATGCGCGGCCTCGGTCAGCAAATGGGTGATGGCGGTGGCGGGATCGGCGGGGCGCTGACGCGGCCACAACCGGCCATCACGCAGCCATGCCTGTTCAAAGGCGCGGATATGCGCCTGCGTGGCCGCCGCATCGAATGGGCGATGGGCGATGGCGGCGGCGCGCTGATCGGCCAGAAACATCTGCCAGCGCGGCCAATAATAGCCGGCATAGAGCCCCTGCCAAGCGCGCGAGGCATAGTCCGACAGGTGCCCCTCGCCGCCCCAGAAAGTGACCACCGCCTTGGCCTGCTCCACGAACCGGGCGCGCTCGGCGGGGGTATCGCCCATGGCGCGGGCATCGGCCAGCCATGTGCCCAGCGTCTCCTGCTGGTTGCCGGCGAGGGCGTCGATCTGCGCCACCATGGCCGCCGCATGCGCCTGCGCCGCATCGCCCGCCGCGATGTCGCCGGCGCGATAGGCCCCGATCGCGGTTTTCAGATCGCCATCGACAGCCTGCGTCGCATCATGCCGCACCAGATCGGCCAGATCATAGGTCAGCAAGCGCGGCCATGGGCGCGGCGCGGCGGCCACCAAGGCGGCAATACCCCGGTGCAGCACCGCCCTATCGCCCGGCGCGGCGGGATAGTCGGCGCCGTCCAGCGTCGGGCGCTTGAACAACAGGTAAGCCCCGGCCTCGTTCTGCCACCAGCGCGGCGACCAATAGCGCGTGGCGTACGTGGCCTCGGCAATCTGCCCCCACGCCGCCCGCATCGCCGGCGTGGCCACGCCATAGCGGGCCCGCAGATAATCCCCCAGCCATGCCGCCATCGGGCGCTGCGCGTCCTCTCCCCAGGCGAGGTCATAGGCATAGGCATAGACCGGCGTATTGCTGTGCAACCCTTCCGGAAACATCCCGAACCCTTTCAGCGCGCCATGCGCCGGGCTGGCCAGCGCCGCTGCCATGTCGCGGCGATAGAAATCAAGATCGCCATAGACTGGGTTGCTGCCGCCATAGTTATGGACATAGCCATAGACCCAGTTCTTGCCATCGAACGCCCCGGTGTTCTGCCAGATGCCGGGATAGCGGTCGTTGCCGATATCGAGCACCAGCATCCGTTCGTTGGGCACGCGGCTGAGGAAGGCGCGGATGGCGTCGGGCGTCCAGAACGCCTTGTCGGCGCCGAACAGCCAGCCCTGCATCACCCATGTCGCCCCCGGCGCGGCGGCGGTGATCGATCGGTAGAGCGTCTCGCCATAAGCCGCCAGCCGCGCATCGCGCACCGCCGGGGCCAGCGCGGCCACACGCGTGGCGGCAGTGTTGGCGATGGCATCGCCATATGTCGCGGCGCGGGCGTCGCTGCCGTCCGCGGCAATCGGCGGCACCATCTCGTTGAAGGCATCGAGCAGGTAGTACCCGCCGGCCCCATATGTCCGCGTGTAGATCTGGATGAACCGGCGGGACAGGCGTGCAAACAAAGGGTCCGAGGGGTCAAGCCAGTACGTTCCGGCAAATCCCTCCCACGCGCGCATGCGATAGATCCGCGCCTCGGGATGGCGCGCGGCAAAGGCGGCGGGGACATAGCCCGAGAACGCCGGCAGCACCGGCTTCATCCCCAGATCGCGCATCCGCGCCAGAATGCGGCGTTGCAACTGGTGCTTCTTCTCGATCCAACCAGGCGAGAGCGGCGCGCGATAGCCGGCGATGTTGCCCATCCGCTGCCACGGCAGGAACGGCGCGGCGGATAGGCCGGCGGCGATCTCGGCCTCGCTCAGCCCCGCCTCGCGCCACAGTTGCGTCCAGACGAACTCCTGGCCCTCCATCGCCAGCGGGGTGTCGATCCCGCGCGCGGCCATCAGGTCGATCTCGCGCCGCCACCGCAGCCAACCCCACCACGGCGTCGTGTAACCAAACGTGCAGGTGTTGAGATAGGCGCGCAGAGCAAAGGGCGATGTCACCACGCCGCTGTCGCTATCGTTCAGCCGCGAGAAGCTGCCGAGGCGGTCCCCCTCCCAGCTCAGCGACAGGCGGCCCTGACGTTGCAGCGTCTGCGTGAGGCCATGGACCAGCGCAACGGGCGACGATCCCTCGGCGTGGACACGGTTATGCGCGATCACCACGCGATAGGTCGCCGCCGCCGAGGGCGCGATCCGCAAATCCCATGCGCGCGTCGGCACACCCAGCCGCTCCAACGCTGCGCGCGCCGCCGGCACGGGTTGAGCAGCCGCGACGCTGGCGGCCAGCAGGCCGACCGGAATGAGGAGAACGCGCAGTCGCTTCATACCGGCCACCGAATAATCGATTAAGCACCATAGGCGCCAGAAAAAGAGCCGGGCCTGCCGCAATGGACAAGCCCGGCTTCAGGGTGGATCAGAACTTGCTGGTGGCCGACACGTAGAAGGTGCGCCCCGTCCGGCTGGCCATCTGGAAGATCGCCGTGTTCTGGTAATAGGCGTCCTCGTGGCTGTCGTTCAGGTTGATGATGCCGCCGGTGAAGCTCAGGTGCTTGCTGGGCGTATAGCCCAGCGCCAGATCGAACTGGGTGCGCGCCCGCACGACATGGGTGTAACCATAGCCGGCAAAGAAGCTGTCGGCATAGTCCTGCTCGTACGAGCTGCGGTGATTGACCGAGAGCCGCACGCTGTAGGTGTTGTTTTCCCAGTACGGCGTCAGGTTCCATGTCAGCTTCGACAAGTCGCGCAAGTGGAAGCCATTGCCCAGCGTGACCGCATCCGGATCCACCACCGTGACGTTGCCGGTGAAGCCGAAGCCCTTGACCGGCAGGAAGCGGTCGAAGTTCTGCGAGACGCCGAATTCAACACCCTTGATGTTGATCGTCTCGCTGTCGTTCAGCACGCGGCTGAAGCTGTAGTCCACCTTGCCGTCGGCCGAGGTGCACTCGGTCGCGGTGCCGGTCAGCGCGACGCCGTTGTAGGACGAAGGGCAGAAGTACGAGGTGTAGGTGCCGTTCTTGATGCCTTTGTAGAACCCGGCCAGCGTGATGGCATTGCCGTTGCCATAGTAATACTCAAAGCTCAGATCGACCTGATTGGCGGTCAGCGGCTTCAGCAACTGCTCGCCGTAAGCCACAGACACATAGGGACGATTGCTGGCGCCGGTGCCGGTGCTGACCGTATCGGCCATCACTGTGTTGGAATTGAGCAGCGGGCGCACCAGCACCTTGGCCGCCGCCAGACGGGTGACGAAGTGGTTGGTCACATCCAGCGCGAGGTTCAGGCTGGGCAGCACGTTGCCATAGTTCTGCACCGTGTGGGCGACGCCGAGCAGCGCGTTGTTGCCATCCACCAGGTTGCTGGTGACGTTCTGGTGGGTGTGTTCGTACCGCACGCCCAGGTTGCCGCGCAGCGTCTTGCCGAACAGCGTGGTATCGATGTTGGTCATCAGGTAGACCGCTGGAATATAGCGATCGACGCGATAAGTATTCGATGGATCGGCGGTGACCGGCACAGTAATGCCGTGCTGGGCCAGGATCGATTGCCAGGTGCCCGCATTGACCGACAGGAAGCTGCTGGGCAGGCCCGACATCGACCCTTCAAGGAAGTTGGTGACCGGCGTGCCGGTGCCGGTGATCGATGGAATCCAGGCATATTCGGGGTAATCAGTGGTATCGGTGACATCGCCATCGCGGTCGTGGCGATAGGCGTCGGTCTTGAAGCTCTCGTGGTGGAACTTGGCACCGAACACCAGTGACTTGAACACGCTGAAGTTCAGATCGTGGGTTACATCGAACTGCCCGGCGGCCTCCTTCGACGTCTGGAAATGATAGGCGCCGTCGACAAAGGCGAACCATGTGCGATTGGCGGTGGTGTACTGGCTGCCGCTGGTCAGGCTGGAGGTGTTGAAGGCGACGTTGCTGGCATTTTCCATGTTGAGCGTGCTGGCGCCCATGCCCACTTCATCGATCGAGGCCCACTCGTAAAGATGTGCGGTGCCGACCGTGTAATGGCCCACGGCGCGGACTTTCCAGCCGTCGCCCGGCGTCCAGTTGGTGCTCAGCGTATAGGCTTGGGTCTGCAGGTCGCGCTTTTCCAACTGATCGTTGTTATCCATGGTGACGTTGGCGATCGAGATGTCATCAGCGATACCGGCTGTCGCATGATTGACCGTGATGTTGCTGCTGCCGAACTTCCCGAACACCAACTGTTCGGTGTTGTAGGTGGTGTGATCGCGTGAGAATTCGCCCTGGAACAGCATGTCGAAGTCGCTGCTGGGGCGATATTCGATCGCGCCAGAGGCCATGATCTGCTGGGTATTGCGATCGATCCGGCGATAGCGGAAACGGTTGGGCGCGGTGACTGTGGAGCCATCGGCGGCCGTGGCGGTGGTCCAGCGGTCGATGAAGGCGTAGTCGCCGCGATCCTTCAACTGCTGATAGCCGACATCGATCATCACGCCGATGGTATTGTCGGCGAAGTGATCGACATAGCCCGCGCTGACCTTGGGCGTCACGCCGCCACGGAAGGTCGAATCATACCCCTTGGCGGTGACGGTGAAGCGCGAGCCGTGGTAATCGAGCGGGTGGACCGTCTCGATGTTGACCGTGCCCGACAGGCCGCCAGTGTCCATGTCGGCCGTGGGCGACTTGATCACCTGGATGCTGCTGGCCATATCGGTCTGGATGATGTCATAGCGGAAACCGTCGAGGAAATCCGCGCTGGCAAAGGTCTGGCCGTTGACCGTGGTGCGGGCATATTGCGCGCCCAACCCGCGAATACTGATCGTCGAGCCGCGCCCGTTGATGTTCGACATCTGCACACCAACGATGCGCTGGATGGCCTCGGTGAGGTTTTCGGCGGGGAACTTTCCGATGTCTTCGGACGAGATGCCGTCCGAGATGCGGATGTCTTTGCGCTTGACGCTCAGCGCCGATTTCAGGCTGGCGCGGAAGCCGGTGACCGTGATGTCCTGCGCCGTCGCGGCGGTGGCATCGGGCGCGGTCGGCGCGGCATCGGCCGCGAACGCCGCCGTGGAGAGCGCCAATGCAGCCAGACAACCGCCGCCCAGCAAAGCCGCGCGACAGGCAAAGTGGTATTTTCCATCACCAATGATCGTCATACAAACCCCCATGTCCTGAATGTGTCACGCGGTGGGTTCCCGGCCCAGGCGTCGATTCAGGGCCTGCCCAACCCCGAATGCAACCTAACTGTCATGGCAGCACGGCCCTGTTGTCAAGCTATTTATATTACCAAAACCATTCCTCGTGGAAAGCGCCACCGCCTTGCAACATAGCCAAAGCGATTCCGCACGATCCATGGCGACGGTATACATCTTACGCCAAGACAGGTCGAAAGCTGTCTATTTCAGCCACCTTATCTTTCATTAAAAAGGGATTTATCAGAATCAAGGCGCCGAATCCCGGCCATATCAATGCCCGATTGTCGCCATTTTTCCGGCCCAACCCGGCAGCATCTCCGAAGATATCCAGCACAGCGTACGAGATGGCCGCCACGGCGAGCCCATTCAAAAAATACCTATTTACTACCATTGTCCACGAAGGCGTTCGCTGTATAAGGCCACTTGTATCGGCGGCGACCACGGGCCCCGCCCCCTGAGCCATCGCCGCCACGCCTTTCGGAGAGCCATCGCGTGAACATCCCATCCGCCACCGCCGCAAGCATGTCGCCGCCGACATCGACCTGCATGTACCGCGAGGCCGGCGAGGCCGGTGCCGCCGTCGCACGGTTTCTGGCGCGCAATGGCGATTCGCTGGCGGCGCTGGGCGTGCGGTTGCGGGCGGCACCGCCGGCCTTCGTGCTGACCTGCGCGCGTGGTTCGTCCGATCATGCGGCGACTTATGCCAAGTACCTGATCGAGACCGCGCTGGGCGTGCCGACCGTCTCCGCCGCGTTTTCCACCGTCTCGCTTTACGATGCGCCGATGCGGCACGATGGCGCGCATCCGCCCTTGTGCATCGCCATCTCGCAATCGGGGCGCAGCCCGGACATGCTGGCCACGGTCGAGCGGTATCAGGCGGCGGGAGCCTGTGTCGTGGCGCTGGTCAATGACGAGGCCTCGCCATTGGCGACACTGGCCGATGTGACACTGCCGCTCTGCGCGGGGCCGGAAATCTCGGTGGCGGCGACCAAATCGTTCATCGTGGCGCTCGCCGGGATTGCCGCGCTGGTGGCGGCGTGGCGCCCGGATGCGGCGCTGGCCGAGGCGCTGCACGCCTTGCCTGCCGCGCTCGATGCCAGCTTCGCGCTCGATTGGAACCCCGCCGCAGAGGGGCTGGTGGGCGCGACCAACCTCTATCTGATCAGCCGTGGCTATGGCCTCGCCATCGCGCAGGAGGCGGCGCTGAAGCTGAAGGAAACCAGCGGTCTCCATGGCGAAGCGTTCAGCTCGGCCGAAGTGCGCCATGGGCCGATGGCGATCGTGCAGGCGGGCTTCCCGGTGCTGGGCTTTGACATCGGCGGCGAGGCGGGGGCCGATGTGCGCCAGTTGTGCCGGGATTTCGCCGCAAGGGGCGCGCGGGTGTGGCTGGCCACCGCCGAACCGGAAGAGATCCCCGGCGTGACGCTGCTGCCTGCATTGCCAGCCGACGAGGTGTTGGCGCCGTTGCTGCGGATTGCCAGTTTCTATCGCATGGTCAATGGTCTGGCGCTGGCACGCGGACACGATCCCGATACGCCGCCCTATCTGGCCAAGGTGACCCGTACGCGATGACCGCCTTCCGCACCCTGGGCTTCCACAATGGCCACATCCTGATTGGCGACGCCATCGTCGATGCGGCGGTGCTGACGCAGGCCGATGGCCGGTTCACCGCCGTCGAACCGCATGCGCACGACACGGATGGCATCGATCTGCAAGGCGGCTGGCTGCTGCCCGGCTTCATCGATGTGCAGGTCAACGGCGGCGGCGGCGTACTGCTGAACAACGATATCAGCGCCGATGCGCTGGGCACGATCGCCCGCGCCCATGCCCGCTTTGGCACCACCGCGCTGATGCCCACGCTGATCACCGATGCGCCGGCGGCCATCGCGGCGGCGCTGGATGCGGTGGACGCGGCGATCGAGGCGCGTGTGCCGGGGATCGTCGGGCTGCATATCGAGGGGCCGTTCATCAGCGCCGCGCGCAAGGGCATCCACGACCCGGCGCTGATCCGGCCGCTCGATCCGGCGCTGATCGAATTGCTGTGCCGGCCGCGCCGGGGGCGGGTGATGCTGACCCTCGCGCCAGAAGCCGTGTCGGCCGAGGCGCTGGCCACGCTGGCGGCGGCGGGCGTGATCCTCTGCGCCGGCCACACCAACGCCACGTTCGAGCAGGCGCAGGCCGGATTCGCCGCCGGGATCAGCGGCGTTACCCATCTGTACAACGCGATGTCGCCGCTGCTGCACCGCGCGCCTGGGATGGTCGGGGCGGCGCTACTGAACGATGCGGTGTGGTGCGGGCTGATCGCCGATGGCGTGCATGTGGCGGCCCCGGCGCTGGAGATCGCGTGGCGCATGAAGGGGCCGGACCGGCTGATGCTGGTGACCGACGGCATGCCCAGCGTGGGCATGCGCGACGGCAGCTTCACGCTGAACGGCCGCGAGATCACCGTGCAGGGTGGCGTGTGCCAGGACACCGAGGGCACATTGGCCGGGTCCAGCCTGAACATGGCCGCCGCGCTACGCCACATGGCCAAGCACACCGGCGCCGATGTCCCCGCCGCCAGCCGCATGGCCAGCGGCACCCCGGCCCGGTTCCTGGGGCTGGATGCGGAGCGCGGGCGGATAGCGCCGGGGCTGGTTGCCGATCTGGTGTGGCTGGATGCGGCGTTGAACCCCGTGCAATGCTGGATCGGCGGCGCGCCGATGATCTGACGCCGGGCGGGCGTTGACGAGCAACCGGAGATGACGAAGCCGATGACCAGCCTGACTCTTGCCGCCCCTGTCGATGGCTGGATCGTGCCCCTGGCCGATGTGCCCGATGCGGTGTTTGCCGAAGGGTTGCTGGGCGATGGGCTGGCGATCGACCTGCTGGGCGGGGTCATCCATGCGCCCGCCGATGCCACGGTGGTGGCGGTTCATGCCGCACGCCATGCGGTGACCTTGCGGTTTGCCGGCGGGGTCGAACTGCTGATCCACATCGGGCTCGAGACGGTGGGCTTGGGCGGCGCCGGATTCATCGCGCATGTGACGGCGGGCGATGTGGTGCTGGCCGGCGCGCCGTTGCTGGAGGTGGATTTGGGCGCGGTGGCGCCGCAGGTGAAGAGCCTCGTCACGCCGCTGGTGCTGACCGAGATGGCGGGGCATCGGCTGCACTGGCGCGCGGCACCGGGGGCGATCGCGCAGGGCGCGCCTCTGCTGGCATTGCGCGCGGGTGCGGCGGCGGTGGTGGAGACGGCAACCTTCCGCCCCACGGCGCGGCGCAGTCTGCGCATTCCACTGGCGCATGGATTGCACGCGCGGCCATCGGCGCGTCTGGCGGCCGAGGCGCGCGGGTTCGATGCCGATGTGCGGATCGAACAGGACGCGGCCTACGTGCGCCTGCGCAGCCCCAGCGCGGTGATGGCGCTCGGCCTGCGCCATGGCGATGAGGTGACGCTGGTCGCCGCAGGGCCGCAGGCGGAGGCGGCGCTCGATGCGCTGGCCGCAACGATCGCATCGGGCATGGGCGAAGGGCGCGCTTTCGCGCAGGCCCCCGCCACGCCAGAACCAACCGACAGCCCCCCCGCCCCCGGCGAACAGATGCGCGGCGTGACGGCCGCCGCCGGATTTGCCATCGGTTATGCCGCCAGCCTTGAGCGGCCCCGCGCGCCCGACATCGCCGCCGCCGATCCCGCCGGGGAGAGCGCCCGGCTGGCCACCGCGCTGGCGCGGCTGCGCCTTGATCTGGATGCCCGCGCCGCCGCTGAAGGAACCGAGGCCGCCATCGCCGCCGCGCATCGCGGATTGATCGACGACGAGGACATCCTCGACGACATCGCCGCAGCCATCGCCACCGGAGCCAGCGCCAGCGCCGCCTGGGGACAGGCCATGCTGACCCGCGCCGCCGCCATGCGTGCCGCCCCCGATCCGCATCTGGCCGAGCGCGCCGCCGATTTCGTCGATCTGGAATGGCAGGGCCAGTGGCATCTGGCCGGCCAGACCCCGCCAGCGGTGGACCTGCCCGCCAATGCCATCGTCATCGCCGCCGATCTGGTGCCATCGCAAGTGGCGGCACTGGATGCGGGGCGCGTGGCGGGCTTGGTGACCGCGCAGGGCGGGCCGACCTCGCACGTGGCGATCATCGCCGCCAGCCGGGGCATCCCGGCGCTGGTCGCCGCCGGCCCCCGCGTGCTGGCGATTGCGGCGGGCACGCCGCTGGTGCTCGATGCCGGCGGTGGCGCGCTGACCGTCGCGCCCGATGCCGCCGCATGGGAGGCCGCCGGGGCCGAAGTCGCACGCCGCCACGCCCGCAAGACCGCCGCCACAGCCGCCGCCGGATTGGAAGGCCGCACCCGCGACGGCACCCGGATCGAGGTCTTCGCCAACCTCGGCAAACGCGCCGAGGCGGCCCCCGCCATTGCCGCCGGGGCCGAGGGCTGCGGCCTGCTCCGCACCGAGTTCCTGTTCCTCGACCGCACCAGCGCCCCCGGCGAGGACGAACAGGCCGAGGACTATGCCGCGATCGCCACGGCGCTGGGCGGGCGGCCGCTGATCGTGCGGCTGCTGGATATCGGCGGGGATAAACCCGCGCCCTATCTGCCGATGGCACCCGAGGAGAACCCGGCGCTGGGCCTGCGCGGCATTCGCATTGGTCTGGCCCGGCGCGAGATGCTGGTGCCGCAACTGCGCGCGGTGCTGCGCGCGGGGGCGGCGGGCGATGTGCGGGTGATGGCGCCGATGATCGCCCGCGTCGAGGAACTGCGCGCCGTCCGCGCCGCGCTGGACGCCGAGGCCGCCGATCTGGGCATCACCGCGCCGCCGCTGGGGGTGATGGTGGAAACCCCCGCCGCCGCGATCATGGCCGACAAGCTGGCGGCGGAGTGCGATTTCCTCTCGATCGGCACCAATGACCTCACCCAATATGCGCTGGCGATGGATCGCGGCAATCCGGCACTGGCGGGCAGTATCGACGGGCTGAACCCGGCGGTGCTGCGGCTGATCGGCGCGTGTTGTCGCGGGGCGGCGGCGCATGGCAAATGGGTGGGGGTGTGCGGGGGGCTGGCCTCCGATCCGCTGGCGGTGCCGATCCTGATCGGGCTGGGCGTGACCGAGCTGTCGTGCGCCCCGGCGATGGTGGCGGAGATCAAGCTGCTGGTGCGCGGTTTGACGCTGGCGACGTGCCGGGAACTGGCGCTGGCGGTGGGGCAGGCCGCCACCGCCGCCGACGTGCGCACGCAGGCAAAAGCGATGCTGGAGGCAATCGGACAATGAAACACGGCGTGCAACACCTGCAAAGCCTGGGCCGCGCGCTGATGCTGCCGATCGCGGTGCTGCCGGTGGCGGCGTTGCTGCTGCGGCTGGGCCAGCCCGATCTGCTGGGGCTGGATTTCGTCAGTGCGGCGGGCAACGCGATGTTCGCCAACCTCGGCCTGCTGTTCGCCATCGGCGTGGCCACGGGCTTTGCGCGCGATGGCAATGGCGCGGCACCGCTCGCCGGGGTGGTGTGCTTTCTGGTCGCCACCGAGGGCGCGCAAGCGCTGCTCACCGTCCCCGCCGATGTGGGCGCGGGGCTGGCCGATGCGGTCAGGCCGGCGGTGGTGGCCGCATGGCGGCATGGCCAGATCGACCGCGTGGCGGTGCCGCTGGGCATCGTCTCAGGGATCATCGGCGGGTTGGGCTATAACCGCTTTTCCGGGGTGAAGCCGCCCGAGTATCTGGCCTTCTTCGGCGGGCGACGGTTCGTGCCGATCGTCAGCGGATTGGCGGGCGTGGGGCTGGCGGGGCTGGTGGGCAGCGGTCTCGCCGCACTGAACGCGGCGGTCAATGCCGCCAGCGGCGCGGTGCTGGCCAGCGGCTGGCTGGGCCTGTTCGTCTATGGCCTGCTCAACCGGTTGTTGCTGGTGACGGGGTTGCACCACATCCTCAACAACATCGCGTGGTTCGTGCTGGGCGATTATCACGGCACGACTGGCGATTTGCGGCGCTTCTTTGCCGGCGATCCCGCCGCCGGCGCGTTCATGAGCGGGTTCTTCCCGGTGATGATGTTCGGCCTGCCCGCCGCGTGTCTGGCCATGTACCACAGCGCCCGGCCCGATCGGCGCAAGGCCACCGGCGGCATGTTGCTCAGCCTTGCCGCAACCTCGTTCCTGACCGGCGTGACCGAACCAATCGAGTTCAGCTTCATGTTCCTCGCGCCGCAGTTATTCCTGCTGCACGCGGTGCTGACCGGGGCGTCGATGGCGCTGATGGCGTGGCTGGGGGTGCATCTGGGGTTCGGGTTTTCGGCGGGGCTGTTCGATTTCGTGCTGAACTTTGGCAAGGCGCAAAGGCCTTGGCTGTTGCTGCCGGTGGGGGCTGCCTATGCTGCGATCTATTACACGGCGTTCCGGGCGGCGATCCGCTGGCTGGATCTGAAAACGCCGGGGCGCGAGGACGAGCCTGTTGCCGCCGCGCCGATGGTCGCGGGCAGCCGTGGCGCGCAGTTCGTGGCGGCACTGGGCGGCGCGGGCAATCTGGCCGAGGTGGGGGCCTGCACCACCCGGCTGCGGCTGGTTGTTGCGGATCAGGCGGCGGTGGATGCGGCGGCTTTGCGTGCGCTGGGGGCCAAGGGACTGGTGCGGCCCTCGCCAAAGGCCTTGCAGGTGGTGCTGGGGCCGCAGGCGGATCAGGTGGCCGAGGAAATCCGCGCGGCGATCGGCAGCGCCGCGCGCGCCGTGCTACCAGTGGCCCCGCAGCATGCCCGCCGGCTGCGTCCGGAGGCGATGCCGGCCGGGCTGGTCACGGCGCTGGGCGGCGCGGTGGCGGTGACGCGGGCCGAGGCCATCCACGGCCGCATTCTGCTCCCGCCCTCGGCGACGATCGATGCGGCCGCCTTGCCGCCGCTGGGCGCGCGGGGCGTGGCGGCAACGGGGGCCGGGCCTCAGGTACTGTTTGCCGAGGAGACTTTGGCATCGTGGTGCCGGTAGACCGGCGGAACCACACGACTGTGCCGACACCAATGTCGGGTTGGACATTTGCGATTTCGCTCCTCCGTCTTGATTAAAATGTTTATAACATCGGACAAAACCCAGATTTTCGCAAATATATAACTAAGCTATACGACATTTTATTTGTACAATACGAGGATATTCATAAAAAATGACTCATTAGGCATTTTTCAATTTTATCCGCTGATATTTGCCTCATGGATCGACCTACACCCGAATCTGCACGGCTGCCCCTGCTCGACGGGATGCGTGGCATCGCCGCAATTGGCGTGATGCTTTACCACGCACAGGGCATTTTCGGGCTCTCGACGATGTTCAACCGTGGCTACATGTTTGTTGACTTCTTTTTCCTGTTGAGCGGCTTCGTTCTCACGCTGTCGGCTGAGCCGAAAATGGCGCATCCCGGCGGGGCGACGCGCTTTTTGCGCGATCGGGTACGACGGCTCTGGCCGATGATCGCGATCGGGATCGCGGTCGGCTTTATCGAAAACGCCACGCTGGGCGTTCCCCTCCCAACCCTGTTGTTCGAAGCAGTCCTGGGGCTGGCCATGATCCCGGTGCCCATCGGGCCCTGTGGCATTTTCCCGCTCAACGCGCCACAATGGTCGCTCTTGATGGAACTTCTGGCCAATCTGGAGCACGTCATGGTGTTCCGCCACCTCAAAGGGCGGGCACTTGTCGTACTGACCGCATGCTGGGGCGGGTTGTTCGCGTTTGAGATATGGCATTTTGGCCGTTCCGTTTTCGGCCCCGGAACGCAGGACTGGCCTTTGGCTGCGCCGCGTGTGCTGTTTTCCTATTCGGTTGGCATTATTTTCGCGCGAAACTGGGCGAACCGCAAAGCAAGGTTCACCATTCCATGGGCGCCAGCCATGGCGTTCCCCGTGGTTGTCATATGGGCAGTGCCCTATATCCCCCTCGACGGATGGATCTGCGATGCCGCCGTCGTCCTCCTGATCCTGCCGTTTTCGTTCATGCTGATCAGCCAGGCACGGCCGCCGCGGGTTGGGCAAACCCTGTTAACGTTCCTGGGACGCATATCATTCCCGCTGTACACCCTGGAAATGCCGATATTGTGGTGGTTCTCTCGATTGCAACATCAAAAAGAGGTCGCCGTTGCCGCGATGATGTGCGCTCTCGTTTTGAGCTATATCCTGAGTATCGCCATGAATTGGCCATCGCGTCGCCCGCCCACCCGACCACGCCTTGGCGCATATGCGACCGCAGCCTGACGTTCCGTCATTACCTGCCAGCGGTGCAAAAGCCGTTCGATACACTTCCCAAAGAGGCGTTGCGCCAAGCGTGACCCCGGATCCAAACAGATCGCCGCGCCTGCCGGTATTGGACGGCTTAAGGGGCTTGGCGGCCATTGGCATTGTCCTGTTCCACCTACCGGGACTTGCCATCACGCCATGGATGTTCGATCGCTTCTACCTGCTGGTCGATGTGTTCTTCCTGCTTAGCGGCTTCGTCATGGCGCTGTCGGCGGAACCGCGCCTTGCGGCGGGGTGGTCCACCACGGATTTCATGACGGCGCGCGTGCGCAGGCTGTGGCCGACGATGGCTCTGGGCATAGGGCTTGGCGCGATTGCATTTCTTGGCCGTTATCCGCCATCGCAGATCGTCCCATTCGCGGTTTTCGCTTTACTCTTCCTCCCTGTGCTCGGGACGAGTGGCCTGGCCTATCCGATCAATGGCCCCGAATGGTCGCTGACGTGGGAACTGGTCGCCAATCTTGTCCATGCGCTCGTTCTCAGGCGCCTGTCCGACCGGACGCTGATCGTGGTGGCCGCCGTTTCGGGCGTCGCCCTCGCCATAACGGCCTATGAGGTCGGCTGCGGTTGCGCGGGACCCAATGCGGCAAACTGGTATTTGGCGGCACCCCGGGTCGCCTGGGCGTACACGCTCGGCATTGTCCTCGCGCGAAGGTGGCGGCAACACGCCTTTGCCCCGGTGCTGGATTGGAAATGGGCGCTCGCGGCCCCGATGCTGACGCTCATGTTGCTCCCCTGGCTGCCGCTGACGCAGGCGCAAGGCGATACCTTGATGACGGTGTTGGTCCTGCCCGGACTGTTCTGGCTGATCTGCATTGCCAAGCCGCCGGAGCAGGTGTCACGCGGTCTGGAAAAACTGGGCGCGATGTCCTTTCCGCTCTACGCCACGCATCCTGCGGCGCTGCTCGCCTGCGGTTATCTGGGGCAGTCCAAGACAATGCTCGTCCTCGGCCTGATGGCGGCGCTGGGCTGCGCCTGCGTTATCGCATGGGCGGCGTCTCAGTTGAAACGCCAGCGGAGCGGGGCCATCATGCGGCGAACAGATCGCCTTGGCGGGGGGCCGTCGGGGCAACCGGGGCCAAATGCGTTCTGCGCAGCGCCGCAAGCGTCGCCGCCTCCAGCACATAGACCGCATGGCGCCGGCCGCCCCGGTTGATGTGATCGGTGCAATAGCCGGCATAGTGCCGCCGCACGAGCCCCGCCTTGACCAGATCGGAGACGGCCCGGCTGACATTGGCGCGCCCGATCGTGGCCAGGTGTTTCTCGAACTCGTCCGCGATCAGCGGCTCGTCATGGCGCGGGTCTCCAGTCAACTGTGGGCCCAGTGCCTCGACCAGCCGTGTCCGCAAGGCCGCGCGCCGGATGTTGCGCTGGCACAGCGGCATCAACTGGCTGTTGATCCAATCGCGCAGCGTGACCGCTCCCGCGGGCGTGCGCACGAAAGGCCCGGCCACCCCATCGGCGCCGGCCGCCTCGGCGATCAGCTCCAGGACGAGGAAGGCATAGCGCGGCCGCATCGAACAGGCGCCGAGCGCCGCGTAGATCCCGCCGAGGCCGGGTTGAACGGATGCGTTTTGTCCCATCGCAGAGCTTTGAGCACAAACCGTGAATCCTGTGAATCCCCCTTGATTCCATAGCCATCCTTTTGTCGTGAGTGACACTTTGCCCCCGGGTAAAGTGTCACGGCAGACGCCCTGCATCGCTCCGGGCCACATCGGTCAGCAATCGAGCGTGGTATCGCGCTCCCACTGGGTCAGATGGCGGGCATAATCGTTCCACTCGGCGTGCTTCAGCTTGAGGAAAGCCGGCACCACAGGACCCAGCGCGGCGCCCAACACATCGCTCGCCTCCAGCGCGCGCAGGGCATCGAGCAGATTGAGCGGCAACGTCTTCACTCCGCCAACGCTGTGCCCATCGGTGTACATGTTGATATCCAGCCGCGGCCCCGGATCGCGCCCCTGCGCCAACCCATCGAGCCCGGCCGCCAGCACCGCCGCCGGCATCAGGTAAGGATTGGTGGCGCCATCGGCGAGGCGCAATTCGAAGCGGTTGCCCTCGGGCACGCGGATCATGTGGGTGCGGTTGTTACCGGTCCACGTCACCGAACTGGGCGACCATGTCGCGCCAGAGGCGGTGCGCGGGGCGTTGATCCGCTTGTAGCTGTTGACCGTGGGGTTGCAGATCGCCGCCAGCGCCGGCGCCGAATGGATCAACCCGCCGATGAAGCCAAGGCCAGTGGGCGAAATCGTCTCGCCGGGGCCGGCCTCGAACACGTTGGTCTCACCCTGCCACAACGAGACATGCATATGGCAGCCATTGCCGGTGAGGTTGGCGAAGGGCTTGGGCATGAACGTCGCGCGGAAGCCGTGCTTTTCCGCCACCGACTTGGCGAGGAACTTGAAGAACGCGTGGCGGTCGGCGGTGAGGAGGACATCGTCGTATTGCCAGTTCATCTCGAACTGGCCGTTCGCGTCCTCATGGTCGTTTTGATAGGGCTGCCAGCCGAGCACCTGCATCGCGTCGCAGATCTCGGTGATCACGTCATAGCGGCGCATCAGCGCCTGCTGGTCGTAACACGGCTTTGCCTGGATATCGGCGGGATCGGAGATCGCCGTGCCATCGGGCGAGATCAGGAAGAACTCGCACTCCACCCCGGTCTTGACCTGATAGCCCAGTTCGGCGGCGCGGGCGACTTGCGCCTTCAACGCATTGCGCGGCGAGGCCAACACCGGCTTGCCCGCCATCCACAGGTCGGCGGCGAGCCAGCCCACCTCGGGCTTCCACGGCAACTGGATCAGGCTGGAGGGATCGGGCACGGCGAACAGGTCCGGATCGGCCGGGGTCATGTCGAGCCAGGTGGCGAAACCGGCAAAGCCCGCGCCATCGCGCTGCATCCCGGCGATGGCGCTGGCCGGGACCAGCTTGGCCCGCTGGCTGCCAAACAAGTCGGTGTAGGCGATCAGGAAGTACCTGATCCGCTTTTCACGGGCGATTTCGGCAAGGTCGATGCTCATCGTCGTGTTCCCCGTTCAGAAGGCGTCTGGCCCGGTCCGCGTGGTGTGTGTCAAAGGCCGGTCACGCCCGGCACCCAACTCGTCCCGGCCAGCGGTACGCGGGCCATGGCGGCGGCCTCGATGGTCAGCGCCACCAGATCCTCGGGCTCCAGATTGTGCAGGTGGCTCTTGCCGCAGGCGCGGGCGATGGTCTGCGCCTCCAGCGTCAGCACCGCGAGGTAATTGGCCAGCCGCCGCCCCGCCGCCACCGGATCGAGCCGCGCGGCCAGCACCGGGTCCTGCGTGGTGATGCCGGCGGGGTCCCTGCCCTCCTGCCAGTCGTCATAGGCGCCGGCAGTGGTGCCGAGGTCGCGGTACTCCGCCTCCAGCGCCGGGTCATTGTCGCCCAGCGCCACCAGCGCGGCCGTGCCGATCGAGACCGCATCGGCGCCCAGCGCCAGCGCCTTGGCCACATCGGCGCCAGTGCGGATCCCGCCCGAGACGATCAGCTGAACCTTGCGGTGCATCCCCAGGTCCTGCAGCGCCTGCACCGCCGGGCGGATCGCGGCGAGGATCGGGATGCCGACATGCTCGATGAACACCTCCTGCGTCGCCGCGGTGCCGCCCTGCATACCGTCCAGCACCACCACATCGGCGCCCGACTTCACCGCCAGCGCGACATCGTAATAGGGCCGCGTCGCGCCGACTTTCACGTAGATCGGCTTTTCCCAGTCGGTGATCTCGCGCAGTTCGTCGATCTTGATCTCCAGATCGTCTGGCCCGGTCCAGTCGGGGTGGCGGCAGGCGGAGCGCTGATCGATGCCCATTGGCAAGGTTCGCATCCCCGCCACCCGGTCCGAGATCTTCTGGCCCAGCAACATGCCACCACCACCGGGCTTGGCCCCCTGCCCGATGACGATCTCGATCGCATCGGCCTTGCGGATATCATTGGGGTTCATGCCATAACGGCTGGGCAGGTACTGATAGACCAGCGTCTGCGATTGCCCGCGCTCTTCCGGGGTCATGCCGCCGTCGCCGGTGGTGGTCGATGTGCCGGCGATCGTCGCGCCGCGCCCCAGCGCCTCCTTGGCCTGCGCCGAGAGCGAGCCGAAGCTCATCCCGGCGATGGTGATCGGGATCTTCAGGTGGATCGGCTTTTTCGCAAAACGCGTGCCGAGCCAGACATCGGTCGCGCACTTCTCGCGATAGCCCTCCAACGGATAGCGCGACATCGACGCGCCAAGGAACAGCAAGTCGTCGAAATGGGGCAACTGGCGCTTGGTGCCGCCGCCGCGAATGTCATAGATGCCAGTGGCCGCCGCGCGCCGGATTTCAGACAGCGTGTGCGGATCGAACGTCGCGGAATAGCGCGGCAGCGTCTGCGGGATCTGCGAGATGTCCATGGGCTTGCCCCTCAGTACGCCGCGGCGTTGTCGACGTGGAAATTGTACAGTTGGCGCGCGGAGCCATAGCGGCGGAAACTGTCCACCGAGACGTCCTCACCCACCCCCGCCGCATCGAGCAGGCGGCGCAGGGTGACATGATGTTCCGGCCGCATCTCCTTCTCGATGCAGTCGGCGCCGAGGCTCTTGACCTGCCCGCGCACGAAAATGCGCGTTTCATAGATCGAATCGCCCAGCGCCTCGCCGGCATCGCCCAGCACCACCAGGTTGCCCGCCTGCGCCATGAACGCGCTCATCGGCCCGATCGAGCCCTTCACCACGATGTCGACACCCTTCATCGAGATGCCGCAACGCGCCGAGGCATCGCCATCGATCACCAACAAGCCGCCATGCGCGGTGGCCCCGGCCGACTGGCTGGCATCGCCCTTCACATGGACCCGGCCCGACATCATGTTCTCGGCCACGCCAACGCCAACATTGCCATGGACCGTCACCGCCGCCTGCTGGTTCATGCCGGCGCAGTAGTAGCCGGCGTGGCCCATGATCTCGATCGTGATCGGCGCGTCCAGCCCGGCGACAAGCGCATGCTGGCCCTGCGGGTTGAGCACCTGCCAGTGGGTCTCGTTGGTCTCGGCGGTCAACACGTGCAGGCTCTGGTTGAGGTCGCGCTTGGTGGTGGTGGCAAGGTCCACGCAGATCATCAGTGGCGCTCCCAGGCATAGACGCGGGCCGGCTCGGGCTCGAAGACGCGGGCGTGCGCGATCCCGGGCAGCCCGACCAGCGCGCGGTATTCCGATCCGAAGGCAACGTACCGGTCGGTCTCGGCCATCACGGCGGGCTTGCAGGCGATGGGGTCGCGCAGCACGGCAAAGCCGTTCTCGGTGCCGACCACGAAGGTAAAGAACCCATCGAGATCGTCGAGCCCCGCCTCCAGTGCGCCGGCAAGGCTGGCGCCTTCGCGCATCCGCCAGGTGAGGTAGCCGGCGGCGACCTCGCTGTCGTTGTCGGTGACGAATTCGATGCCCTTCGGCTCCAACATGCGCCGCAGCGAGCGGTGGTTCGACAGCGAGCCGTTGTGGACGAGGCACTGGTCCGCGCCGGTGGAGAACGGGTGCGCGCCATCGGTGGTGACGGCGCTCTCGGTGGCCATGCGGGTGTGGCCGATGCCATGGCTGCCGCTCATGCCGGACAGGCCGAAGCGGGTGGCGACATCGGCGGGCAGGCCCACTTCTTTGTACAACTCGATCCGCTGGCCCGCGCCGATCACGACGATATCGGGCCGGTTGAGCGCCAGCCACGCGCGCGCCGCCGACTCCTGCGCGATCGGCAGCGAGATGACGAGGTGGCTGTCGCGCAGCACGCCGGTGGCGCCAAGGCCCATCGCGGCCACGACGCCCGCAAGGTCCGCACCGCGCACGGTCAGCTTGATATGGTCCGCCGCGCCGTCACCATAGACCGCGAAACCGGCGCTATCCGGGCCGCGATCGGACATCACCTCCAGCATCCGCGCCAGCATCGCGCCCAATTGCGGCTCCAGCGACCGGTCTTTCAGGAACAGACCCACAATTCCGCACATCGACGGCAACTCCTCAGGGGGGAAGCACTTGCCGGCAAGCCTATGTCCCGGGAGGGCGGACTGTCAACCTTTGGGGAAAATCATTTTCCTGATGGGAATTCGATCAACCGCGCGGGTAGACGATGATCGAGAGATAGCGCGCGACCGCGCCGCTCAGATGCTCGGGACCGTGCAGGGCGCTGCTGTCGAACAACAGCGAGTCCCCCGGATGCAGGTGATATGTCGTTGATCCGTGGCGATAATGCACCTCGCCGTCGAGCATGTAGATGAACTCCACCCCCGCATGACGGAAACCGGCATAGGCGACCGCATCCTCGCTGAGCGTGATGAGATAGGGCTCCACCACCACCTCGCCGCGCAACACCGCGCCGAGCAAATGATACATATGCCCGACCTTGGTGCCGCGCCGGTCGATCGGCACGCCCTGCCCCGCCGCCACATAAGAGCAATCCTGCCGGTCCTCGAACGAGGCGAACAGCGAGGACAGCGGCACCTGCAGCACCCCCGATATGGCCTGCAACGTCGTCAGCGAGGCCGAAATCGCGCCGTTCTCGATCTTCGACAACATGCCGTTGGAAATCCCCGCCGCGCTCGCCAGATCGGAGATCGAGAGGTCCTGCTGCCGCCGGACCAGCCGGATCTGATGGCCCAATGCCCGCTCCAACGGACGATCGACCGGCTCGGGCGCGGAGGAGCCGGTGCCCAGCTCAGCCTCGGGTTGCTCAGGCGGGGTCTTGCCGATCTTCATGAGCCTGCTCCTGTGGTCGATGGCCGGGTGAAGGGATGTGCGGGGCGGATCTCGCGCGGCGCTACACCGAAGCGGGCGCGAAAGGCGCTGGAAAAATGGCTGCTGGCGCGAAATCCGCAGGCCAGCGCGACCTGCGTGACCGGCAGGCCGGTGGTCCGCATTATCTGCGCCGCGCGGTCCAGCCGCAGGCGCAGGTAATGCGCGGCCACGCCCTCACCCACCTCGCGCGCGAACAGGCGCTCCAACTGGCGGACGGTCACACCCGCCCGCCCGGCCAGTTCGGCGCGCGTCAACGGCTCCTCGATCCGCGCCGCCATCGCGCCCAGAGCCGCCAGCGTGCGCGGCCCAGCGCCGGGATAGCGCGCGGGGATGCCCTGTCGCTGCGGCCCGTCGGCGGGGCGCGGATCGGGATGGATGAACCAGTCGCCCACCCGCGCGGCGAGATCGGCATCGAACGCCTCGGCGATCAGGCGGGCGGCGGCGTCCATACCGGCCATGCCGCCGGCACAGGTCATCCGCCGCCGGTCGATGACATAGAGCGCCTCCTCATGCGCGACCTGCGGGAAATCCTGCTCGAAAGCGTCGCGATGGTCCCAGTGGATCGTCGCCCGGGATCCATCGAGCAATCCGGCGCGCGCCAGTAAATAGGGGCCTGCCGAAACCCCGGCGACCACCCGGCCAGCACGATCCTGCGCGCGCAACCACCCGGAAAGCCCCGGCGCCGCAATCTCGCGCGGATCGCCGCCGGCAAAGACCACCACCGCATCGGCCGCCACCGGCGCATCCAGCCCGCCATCGACCAGAAAACTCGCGCCGTTCGAGGCCAGCGCCGGCGCACCATCGAGCGAGACATGCCGCCACCGATAAAGCGCCCGCCCGGCCAGCACATTGGCGGCGCGAAACGGCTCCACGAAGGCGGCATAGGACATCAGCGCAAAGCCATCGATCAGCACCAGCGCCAGTTCGATCGGCCGGGCCGGCGTCACAAGGTCGTGGATCGGACAATTCATGTCGCAATCAGGAAAGCAGTCCGCCGCGGATTTGTCAATTTCCCTCCAGGCAAATCAATTGATCGAGGCGATGACGCGCTACTCGCTGTTCCAACTCGCCGCCAAGGCACTGACCGGCCATCGCGGCTGGGCCCCGGCATGGCGCGACGCCGCGCCGCAACCGGCATACGACATCGTCATCATCGGTGGCGGCGGGCATGGGCTGGCCACCGCCTACTATCTCGCCAAGGTGCATGGCATCCGCCGCGTGGCGGTGGTTGAAAAGGGCTGGATCGGCGGCGGCAACGCCGGGCGCAATACCACCATCATCCGCTCCAACTACCTGCTGCCCGGCAACACCCCGTTCTACGAATGGTCGATGAAGCTGTGGGAAGGGCTCGAGCAGGAGTTGAACTACAACGCCATGGTCAGCCAGCGCGGCGTGCTCAACCTGGCGCATAGCGATGGCCAGCGCGATGCCTATGCCCGGCGCGGCAATGCCATGCGGCTGCACGGGATCGATGCCGAACTGCTCGATGTGGACGCGGTGCGGCGGCTGGCGCCGTTCCTCAACTTTGACAACGCACGGTTCCCGATCAAGGCGGGGCTGTTGCAGGGGCGCGGGGGCACGGCGCGGCACGATGCGGTGAACTGGGGCTATGCGCGGGCGGCCTCGGCGCTGGGGGTGGATATCATCCAGAACGGCGCGGTTACCGGCATGCTGACCGATGCCGCCGGCGCGGTGATCGGCGTGGAGACGACACGCGGCACCATCCGCGCGGGCAAAGTCGGCATGTCGGTGGCGGGGCATAGCTCGCAAGTGGCGGCGATGGCGGGGCTGCGGCTGCCGATCGAAAGCCATGTGTTGCAGGCCTTCGTCTCGGAGGGGCTGAAGCCGATCATCCCCGGCGTCATCACCTTTGGCGCCGGGCACTTCTACATCAGCCAGTCGGACAAGGGCGGCCTGGTGTTCGGCGGCGATATCGATGGCTACAATTCCTATGCCCAGCGCGGCAACCTGCCCACCGTCGAGGACGTCTGCGAGGGCGGCATGGCCTTGATGCCGATGATCGGCCGGGCACGCCTGCTGCGCAGTTGGGGGGGCATCATGGACATGACCATGGACGGCTCGCCAATCATCGACCGCACGCCGCTGGCCGGGCTCTATCTCAACGCCGGGTGGTGTTATGGGGGGTTCAAGGCCACCCCGGCGGCGGGTTGGTGCTTTGCCCATCTGCTGGCCACCGACGCCCCCCACGAGACCGCCGCCGCCTATCGCCTCGATCGCTTCGCCACTGGCCATCTCATCGACGAGAAGGGCCAGGGGGCGCAGCCGAACCTCCACTGAGCGGCCCCGGGAGCCCCGACCATGCGCATTCCCTGTCCCTTCTGCGGCAGCCGCGACAGTGGCGAGTTCGTCTATCGCGGCGATGCCGCGCCGGTGCGGCCGGCGGGCGATGAGGCGGAAGCGATGTTCGCCTACCTCTACTTGCGCGACAACCCTATGGGGGCGATCGAGGAGCACTGGTATCACGCGCAAGGGTGCCGCCAATGGCTGGTCGTCACGCGTGACACATTGACCCATGCGGTGGCGGGCGCGTTTTCCGTTGGGGGAGACGCCGCATGAGCCGGCTCGGCGATGGCGGGTTGATCGACCGCACGCGGCCCTTGCGGTTTCGCTGGGATGGGCGGGATTACACCGGGTTTCACGGGGATACGCTGGCCTCGGCCTTGCTGGCCAACGGGGTGCGGCTGGTGGGGCGTTCGTTCAAGTATCATCGCCCGCGCGGCATCCTGACCGCCGGTGCCGACGAACCCAACGCTCTGGTCACGCTGGGCACCGGCGCCCATGCCACGCCGAACACCCCGGCGACGATGGTGCCGCTGGTCGATGGCCTGGTGGCGCGGAGCCAGAACCGCTGGCCATCCTTGCGGTGCGATCTGATGGCAGTCAACCAGTTGGCGGCGCCGCTGCTGGTCGCGGGGTTCTACTACAAGACGTTCATGTGGCCGCGCCGGGCCTGGGAAAAGCTCTATGAGCCGCTGATCCGCCGCGCCGCCGGGTTGGGGGCGCTGTCCGGGTTGCCCGATCCCGATACTTATGACCGCGAACATGCGTTCTGCGACCTGCTGGTGATCGGCGGCGGGGCGGCGGGGCTGGCGGCGGCTTTGGCGGCGGGGCGCGCGGGATTGCGCGTGATCCTGGCCGACGACGGGTTGGAGCCGGGGGGCGATCTACTCGCCAACCGGGAGAGCGTTGATGGGCAAGCGGTCCCGGCATGGGCGCGTGCGGCCGTGGCCGAACTCATGGCGATGGACAGGGTGCGGGTGCTGGCGCGGACCTCGATCTTCGGCATCTACGATGGCCGGGCATATGCCGGGGTGCAGCATCTGGGCGATGGCGAGCCCCGGCAGCGGCTGTGGAAGATCGTCGCGCGCCACGCCTTCCTCGCCACCGGCGCTACCGAGCGGCCCATCGTGTTCGGCGGCAATGATCGGCCGGGGGTGATGATGGCCTCGGCGGTTTCCACCTATCTCAACCGCTTTGCCGTGGCGCCGGGGCGGCGCGCGGTGGTGTTCACCGCCACCGACAGCGGCTGGCAAACCGCGCGCGACCTGATCCGTTGCGGGGTCGAGGTGGCGGCGGTGGTCGATCCACGCCCGGGTCCGCCACCCGCCGACATGACCGACATCCGGTTGGTGCGCGGCGTGATCGGCGATGTGCGCGGGGGCGCTGTGCGCGCGGCCGAATGGCGCGATGCCGAGGGGCGCAGAGGGCGCATCGCCTGCGATCTGCTGGCTATGGCGGGCGGGTGGAACCCGGCGATCGGGCTGGCCGCGCATTTGGGGCATAAGCCGGTGTGGTCGGATACGATTCATGCCTTCGTCGCGGGCGCGATGCCGCCGGGGCTGGCCGCAATCGGGGCGGCGGCGGGGCGCTTCGGGCTAGGCGACATTCTCGCCAGCGCCCATGCGGCGGCGGCAATGCTGGCCGGCGAGGCCGGCGCCAAGGGCGACCCCGGCGCGGCGCCCCATCCCGGAGATGAAGCCTGTGCCGTGGCCCCTTGCTGGCATGTCCCGGGCCCGCGCGGCAAGGCCTTCGTCGATTTCCAGCACGATGTCACCGATGCCGACGTGGCTCTCGCCGCGCGCGAGGGCTTCACCAGTGTCGAGCACATGAAGCGCTACACCACACTGGGCATGGCCACCGATCAGGGCCGCACCAGCCAGTTGAACGGCCACGCCCTGCTGGCCGCCGCAACTGGCCGCAGCGTGGCGGAGGCGGGCACGATCCGCGCCCGCCCGCCGGCGCATCCGGTGGCGATCGGCGTGCTCGCCGGGCACCATCGCGACACCCATTTCCGCCCCACCCGCCTGCCCCCGAGCCATGACTGGGCGGCCGGGATCGGCGCCAGTTTCACCGATGCGGGGGCGTGGAAACGCGCGCAATGGTACCCCCGGCCGGGCGAAAACGACTGGCTGAAGACCGTCAACCGCGAGGTCATGGCGACGCGCGGGGGCGTAGGGTTTTGCGATGTCTCGACGCTGGGCAAGATCGCGGTGATGGGGCCGGATGCCGACCTGCTGCTCGACCGGCTTTACATCAACACGGTCTCCACACTGGCGATCGGCAAGGCGCGCTATGGGGTGATGCTGCGCGAGGATGGCATGGTGATGGACGATGGCGCCGCCGTCCGCCTCGCCGCCGACGACTTCTTCGTGACCACCACCACCGCCAACGCCGCGCGGGTGATGCAGCACATCGATTTCGCCCGGCAGGTGCTGTGGCCCGATCTCGATGTGCAGGCGACCTCAATCAGCGACCAGTGGGCGACCTTCTCGGTGGCGGGGCCGCAATCGCGCGCACTGTTGGCGGGGGTGTTGCCAGAGATCGACCTGTCCGACGCGGCCTTGCCGTTCATGGGTGCGCGCCGGTTCCGCCACGCGGGTCACACGGCGCAGATCGTCCGGCTCTCGTTCTCGGGCGAGCTGGCGTTCGAGGTCAGCGTGCCGGCGGATCACGGCGCCGATTTGGCGCGGCGGCTGCATGCGGCCGGGGCGACGCCCTATGGCACCGAGGCTTTGGGGGTGATGCGCATCGAAAAAGGCCACCCCACCGGCAACGAACTCAACGGCCAGACCACCGCCGCCGATCTCGGGCTGGGCGCGATGATGTCGCGCAAGAAGGACTTCATCGGCCGGGTGATGGCCCGGCGGCCAGGGCTGGCCGATCCGGCGCGGCCGGCGCTGGTGGGGCTGAAGCCGGTCGATGGCCAAGCCCGCATCCGCGCGGGGGCGCATCTGTTGCCGCCCGGCATGGCGCGGGTGGCGGCCAACGATCAGGGGCACGTGACCTCGGCGTGCTTCTCGCCGACACTGGGGCACCCGATCGCGCTGGGCTTGCTGGCGCATGGGCGGGCGCGGCATGGCGAGCAGGTGGTGGTGCACGATCCAGTGCGCGGCGCGGACGTGCTGGCCGATGTCTGCCCGCCGGTGTTCGTCGATCCCGAGGGCGTGCGGGTCCGTGGCTGAGCCGCTGTCGAGCGTGGAGGCAACCGGTGTCGGCCTTGCCGTGATCATGGCGCGCAAGGGCGCCGATGGCCTTGAGGCGCGCCTCGGCATGGCGCTGCCGGATGGGCCGGGCTGGACAGGCGACACGGAGCTGGTGCTGATCGGCACTGGGCCCGGCACATGGCTGGCGCGCTGCGAACGCCCCGCGCCCGATTGGGGCGAGGCGCTGGCCGACCGGCTGGCGGGGCTGGCGTCGGTCAGCGATGTGTCGGCGGCCTATCGGCTGTTCCGGATCGCCGGGGCGGGTGCGGCGACCGTGTTACAACGGGGCGCCTTCGTGGACTTCGCCGAAGGGTTCGGTCCGGGCAGCGCGGCGGTCACGGTGATCGCGCATATCGGCGTGATCGTCCGCCAGATCGATGCCGCGCCGACCTATGAACTCGCCGTGTCGCGCAGTTACGCGGAGAGTTTCCGCCATTGGCTGAACGTCGCCTGCGATCAGGTGTAGCACGCGGGGCTGAGCCGCATCGCCTGGATCGCGACCGGATCGTGGAACAGCAGCATCTGCGTGTCCGGTTCCTGCGCCAGCGCTTTCAGCCGCCGGATCGCGGCGAGCGCCGCCACATCATCACAGCTTTCGCCGGGCAACACCTCGTCAGCGAAATTCTCGGCCAGATCGCCGGCATCGAACGGCAGCAGGATGCGGCCGCTCTCCGGCAGCTCGATCAGCGCCGACTGATGCCCCGCCGTATGGCCGCGCGTATCGAGCAGATCGAGGCCCGGCATCGCCTGCCAATCGCCATCGCGCAAATCCCATCGCAGGCGCGGATCGTCATAATCGCGGCGGATGTAGGCGGGCCCCGCCCCTCCCCCGAAGGCCAGCGCATGTTCGCGGCGCTGCACCGAAATGCGCGCGTGGGTCAGCCGATCGAGCCAGCCGCAATGATCGAAATGGAGGTGCGAGAGGATGACATGGCCGATCTCGGCAAAGCCGATGCCGATCTCGGCCAGTTGCGTGTCGATGCGGTGATGGGCGCGGACGATCGGCGGGGTCATCGCCTGGCTGGTAAAGAACGCCTCGCGGCGAACGGGATCGTCGAGATTGTCCGGGTTGAGCCCGGCATCGAGCAAGACCCAACCCGATGCCGTATCGAGGAGATAGGCGCAGACCGGCTCGCTGAGCATGAACCGCGCGCCGCGATCGCGGGTGGAGATCGTTTTCGGCAGGATCTCGTAGCCGCAGAGCAGCACGTAAAGTCGCCGGACCTGCGTCATGCCTTGCGTCTCCATTGGATGAGGATGCGGGCGGGTCGAGGCCGGCGCGATTTCTCCATTGAAGAAAAAATTTGTATCCGACAAGCCGACAGGACTAAGAGACCTCATTGCAGCAGAGGCGCAGACAAACCGATGGCAGCCGGCGAAGACCATGACGATCAGGCCAGGATCGGCCGCCGGCTGAAGGAGATCCGCCGCGAGCTGAAAGCGACGCTGGCGGATATCAGCGCGCGCACCGGGGTCTCGATCTCGGCGCTGTCCAAGATCGAGAATGCGCAGATCTGGCCGTCTTACGATATCCTGAAACGCATCTGCGACGGGCTCGACATCGGGCTCGAGGATGTCGTCTCGTCCGCCGCCAAGAGCATGGTCTCCGGCCGCAAGACCCTGACCCGCACTGGCGAGGGTGATTACTTCACCAGCGGCCAATACGGCTATCGTGCCCACGCCACCGAGCTGTCGCGCAAGGGCATGGTGCCGCTGGAAATGACGATCCACGCCCGGTCGATCGACGATTTCGATCACTGGAGCCGCCATGGCGGCGAGGAATTCGTCTATGTCCTGTCCGGCCGGATCGAGGTCCACACCGAACACTATGCGCCTTATCAACTGGCGACGGGCGAGAGCACCTATTTCGACAGCTCGATGAAGCATCTGTTCGTGTCGGTGGGCGATGACGATGCGCGGATCCTGTCGGTGTCGCACGATCCCGGCGCGCGGCAGCACGCCGACCACATCTCCCGCTTCATGCACCCCGCCGCGCGCGAAATCGACACCGCCGCTGAGTGAAGGAATATTTTTTCTTCTAAGGAAAAATTTTCGTAGATTTCGGCGCGCATTCGGGTAACTCTGTGCCCTCCTCGTTAGGGCGGAGCCGCATGAAGATCCTTTCCGTCGATGCATTTCCCTTTCGCCTGCCCGTGCGCCGCGATTTCCGCTGGGCCGGCTTGCAAGTCGATCTCGGCGGCTTCGTGCTGGTCCGCGTCACCACCGATGACGGCATTGTCGGCTATGGCGAGGCGACGCCCTTGCCCGATTGGGGCGGCGATTTCGGGCGGCATTCCGGCGAGACGCTGGGCACCGTGCTGGCCATGGTCAACGGCGTCTTCGCCCCCGCGCTGATCGGCACGGACCCCAGCGCGGTGACCGCAGCGCGCGCGACGATGGATCGGCTGGCGATCGGCAATGTCTATGCCAAGTGCGCGGTGGACATTGCCTTGCACGATGCCTGGGGCAAGAGCGCCGGCCTGCCGATCTACAAGCTGCTCGGCGGGGCGGTGCGCGATGCGGTGCCGGTGGCGCACATGATCGGTCTCATGCACGAGAAGGAGGCGCTGGACGAGGCCATCGGCGCGGTGGGCGACGGCGTCGGGGCCTTGCAGATCAAGGGCGGGGTCGATGCCGCGCGCGACATCCGCCTGACCGCCGCCATTCGCCGCGAGGTGGGCGCCGCGACCGTCCTGCGCCTCGATGCCAACCAGGGCTATGGCCACGCCAAGAATGCGATCCGCGTCGTCCGCCAGTTGGCCGATGCGGGGGTCGACATGGTCGAGCAACCCGCCACCGGCCTGCGGTTCATGGCCGAGGTCACCGCCGCCGCGCCCGTGCCGATCATTGCCGACGAGAGTTGCTGGGACATCAACGATGCGCTCGATCTGGTTGCGGCGCGCGGGGCCGATTGCATCTCGATCTATCTGGCGAAGGCCGGCGGCTTCGTCGGCGCCAGCAAGGTGGCGCAGGTCGCGGAGGCGCTGACGATGCGCTGCGATGTCAACGGCTCGATCGAATCCGCCATCGGCAATGCCGCCAATGTCCACTTCGCGCTGGCCCATCGCGCGGTGGATCTGGGCGCGGTGATCCCGGTCAGCGCCCCGGCAGGCACGCATCCCTATGCCATCGCCGGGCGCTATTACGAGGACGACATCCTCACCGCACCGATGGCGGTGCGCGATGGCGCGCTCCTCCCGCTCGAAGGCCCGGGGCTCGGCATCGTCATCGACGAAGCCAAGCTCGCGCGGTTCCGGTGTGACTGAGATGGCGCTGGCTTCCGGCACCGGCGGTTACCGGATCGCGGCCGATATCGGCGGGACATTCACCGATGTCGCCTGCCTGTCGCCCACGGGCGCGCTGGCGACGTGCAAGTTGCCGTCGACGCCCGACGACTATGGCCGGGCGATCCTCGACGGGATTGCCCGGATCGCCGCCGATCTGGGGCTCACGCCGGGGCAGTTCGACGAGGTGCTCCACGCCTCGACGATCGCGACCAATGCCATCCTGGAGGGCAAGGGCGCGGCCACCGCATTGGTGACCACGGCCGGGTTCCGCGACGTTCTGGAGTTGCGCCGCATCCGCGTGCCCCGGCTCTATGAGCCGCTCTACGAAAAGCCCGCGCCTTTGGTGCCGCGCCATCTGCGCTTCGAGATCGGCGAGCGCATGGGCCCGCGCGGCGAGGTGATCGCGGACCTCGATACCGGGGCGGTGGCGGCATTGGCGGCTGAACTGGCGACGATGCCGGTCGAGGCGATCGCGCTGTGCTTCCTCCATAGCTACGCCAACCCCGCGCACGAGATCGCGGCGGCGGAGATCCTGCGCGCGGCGCTGCCTGGCCGCTTCCTCTCGATCAGCCACGAAGTGCTGCCCGAAATCCGCGAGTACGAGCGAACGAGCACCACGGTCGTCAACGCCTATGTCGGGCCGGTGGTCAGCGCCTATCTGCGCGCGCTGGTGGCGCGGTTGGCCGAGGCGGGGATCGGCGGGCGACTGCTGATGATGCAATCCAGCGGCGGTCTGCTCGATGTCGAGCAAGTGATCGCCAAGCCCGCGACGGTGGTCGAGAGCGGCCCGGCGGCGGGGGTTGTTGGCGCCGCACGGTTGGGCGCAGTGGCCGGGCACGGCGATGTCATCACCTTCGACATGGGCGGCACCACCGCCAAGGCGGCACTGATCGAGGGCGGCCGGCTGGTCGCCACCGACGAGTACGAAGTCGGCGGCGGCATCTCGCTGTCGAGCGCGCTGGCCAAGGGCGGCGGCTATGCGCTCAAGCTGCCGGTGATCGATGTGTCGGAAGTCGGCGCGGGCGGCGGCAGCATCGTCCGCATCGATCGCGGCGGCGCGCTGAAAGTTGGCCCGGACAGCGCCGGGGCAAGCCCGGGGCCGGCATGCTATGGCGCGGGCGGCGTGGAGGCGACGGTGACCGATGCCAATGTCGTGCTGGGCTATCTCAACCCCGATGCATTGGCCGGGGGCACGGTGCCGATCGACGCGGGCCTGTCGCGCGCGGCTGTGGGCGCGATTGCCGACCGACTGGAGCGCGGGGTGCTGGAGACGGCCTATGGCATCCACCGGCTGGCCAACGCCACGATGACGCGCGCGGTGAAGGCGGTTTCGACCTATCGCGGGCGCGATCCGCGCGATTTTACGCTGTTTGCCTTTGGCGGCAATGGCGGGATCCACGCGGCGGCGCTGGCAGCGGATCTGGGCATGGGGCGGGTGATCGTGCCGCCGGGCGCGGGCGTGTTCAGTGCGGTCGGGCTGTTGTTCACCGATCACGAGGTCTCGCACACTGCGGCGTGGCTGCGGCCCTTGCGCGAGGCCGGGGCCGAGGCGATCACCGCCCGGTTTCAGGCATTGGAGGCCAAAGTCGTGGCCGAAATGGGCGCGGACGACGGGCTGGAACTGAGCTGGCGCGCAGACTTGCGCTATCAGGGTCAGGGTTTCGAGCTATCGGTCGCCGTGCCGCGCGGGCCGGTCGACGAGGCCGTGCTGGCCGGCATCGAGGCCGCCTTCGCCGCCGAGCATCACCGCAGCTATGGCCACGTGCTGCCCGATCACCGGGTGGATTTTGTGACGCTGCGGGTGACGGGCACGCGGGCGCCGCAGGGCGCGCGGGCGGTCAGCGAAGTGCGCCGCACGCCGCCGGCTGCCGGTGCGCCCACGCGGACCGCCTACTTCGGCGACGGCTTTGGTGCCCTCTCCACACCCGTGATCGAGCGCGCCGGGCTGGGCCCTGAGCCCCGCCCCGGCCCGCTGATCATCGAGGAATACGAAGGCACCACAATCGTGCCGCCAGGCACCAGCGCGATGCTCGACGCGCATGGCAACATCATCATCACACTCTGATCCGAAAAAGGCTTTCCCATGGCTGGCAACCTCGATCCGATCCTGCTCGAAGTGTTCAAGCACGGCTTCGAGGCCATCGCCGACGAGATGGCGCTGATCCTGATGCGCACCGCGCATTCGCCGATCGTGCGCGATGCGATGGATTTCTCGACCGCGCTCTGTGACGTCCACGGCCAGAACCTGGCGCAGGGGCTGACCACGCCGATGCATCTGGGCAGCTTTTACGATGCCATGCGCCACCTGATCGCCGACTATGCCGGCGATATCGCCGATGGCGACGTGTTCATCGGCAACGATCCCTATCTCGCCTCGGGCCAGCATCTGCCCGACATCTATGTGATCAAGCCGATCTTCGCGGGCGGAGCCTTGCGTGGCTGGGCGGCGACGATCGCGCATCATGTCGATGTCGGCGGGCTGGTGCCGGGGAGCAACTCGCTGGGCGCGACCGAGATCCATCAGGAAGGGCTGCGCCTGCCTTTCCTCAAGCTGGTCAGCGCCGGGGTGGCCGACGCGACGTTGCGGCGGATCATCGCCGCCAATGTGCGCACGCCCGATCAGGTGCTGGGCGACATCCAGGCGCAACTGGCCGCCACCCATGCCGGCGAGCGGGGGCTGAAGGCGCTGATCGCGCGCTATGGCGCCGAGACCGTGACCGACTATGGCGAGGCGCTGCACGACTATGCCGAGCGGCTGGCGCGCGCGGCATTCCGGGAGATTCCGGACGGCGTCTACCGCTTTGTCGATCACATCGACGGCTTGGGCGACGACCCGGTGCCGATCGCGCTGCAGGTGACGCTGACCGTCGCCGGCGACGAAGTGACCGCCGACTGGGCCGGCACATCGCCGCAAGTGAAGGGCGGGATCAACGCGCCGCTCTCGTTCTGCAACTCCAACGTCTATGCCGCGCTGCGTTCGGTGATGACCGGCGATGTGCCCAATTGCCATGGCTATACCCGGCCGATCACCGTCATCGCGCCCGAGGCCTCGCTGGTGAACTGCCGTTATCCGGCGCCTTGCGGGGCGCGCGGCATCACCGGCTATCGCATCGTCGATTGCGTGTTCGGCGCGCTGGCGGCGGCGGTGCCCGATCGCGTCGCCGCCGATGGCGCGGGGGGATCGACACTGCCCAGCTTTGGTGGGCGGGTGGATGGGAGGACCTTCGTGTTCTCCGAATGCATCATGGGGACATGGGGCGCGACCTCTACGCACGACGGGCAGGAGGGCGTGCCGCACATGGCCTCCAACCAGGCCAACGTGCCGATCGAGATGATCGAGGCCGACTATCCGATCCGCATCGAGCGCTATGGCTATGTCACCGACAGTGGCGGTCCGGGGCGCTATCGCGGCGGGCTCAGTGTGGAGCGCGATTACCGGGTGCTGGCGGACGATGTCTACTTTGGCGTGCGGTCGGACAAAATGCATCATGCGCCGCACGGGTTGTTCGGCGGCGCGACCGGGGCGCCGGCTGCCAACCTGCTCAATCCGGGGGCGGGGGAAACCCGGCTTCCGCCGATGCCGACCGCGCCATTGACGCTGAACCATGGCGACCTGTTCTCGCACCGCATGGCGGGCGGCGGCGGCTATGGCGATCCGTTCGAGCGCGAGCCCGAGCGCGTAGCGGCCGATGTGCGCGATGGGCGCGTCTCGGTGGCGCAGGCGCGCGAGGCCTATGGCGTGGTGTTGGACAACGGCCGGATCGACCATGCGGCGACCGCCGCGCGCCGCGTCAACCGGGGCGCCGTGGCATGAGCGCGCTCCACACCCGGCCGCGCGTGACATCGGACCTCGATCCGTTCTCGCCCGAATTCCGCGCCGATCCGTTTCGGTTTTATGCGCAATTGCGTGCCTTGGGACCGATCGTCTGGCTGGAGCGGCACGGGATCTGGGTCGTCTCGCACCATGCGCATGTGCGGCAGGTGCTGACCGACTGGCAGAATTTCAGCAATGCCGGCGGCGGCGGCATCACCAACTACTTCAAGGAACCCAATTGGCGGCCGCCGAGCATCATCCTCGAAGTCGATCCGCCGGACCATGACCGCACGCGCAAGGTGCTGATGCGGGTGCTCTCCGCCACGCGGCTGAAGGCGATGCGGCCGGAATTCGAGGCGGTGGCCGATCGGCTGGTCGATCAGGCGCTGGCGGCGGGGCGGATCGAGGCGGTGGGCGATCTCGTCCAGCCCTTCCCGATGACCGTGTTTCCCGATGCGGTGGGGATGCCGAAGCTCGATCGCGAAATGATGCTGGTCTACGGCGGGATGGTGTTCGGCGCCTTCGGCCCGCGCACCGCGTGGTACGAGGAACTGATGCGCCGGGCCGAGGAGGTCAGCGCCTGGATCGATGCGCGCTGCGAGCGTTCGGCGTTGGGCCCGGATGGGATCGGCGCGGGGATCTATGCCCATGCCGATGCCGGCGACATCACCCACGCCGAGGCGAAGCTGCTGGTGCGCTCGCTGCTCTCGGCCGGGGTGGATACGACGATCGATTCGATCGGTCTCTGCTTGCGCGCGCTGGCCGAACACCCCGACCAGTGGGCGCTGCTGCGCGACGATCCCATGTTGTCGCGCGCGGCTTTCGAGGAGGCGACCCGCTATGACAGTTCGAGCCAGAGCCTGTTCCGCACCACCATGCGCGAGATCGAATTCGAGGGCGTGCGTTTGGGCAGACATGAGAAAGTGCTGGTGCTGATCGGCTCGGCCGGGCGCGATCCGGCGGTGTGGGACGAGCCCGATCGCTTCGACATCCGCCGCAAGATCAGCCATCAGATCGGCTATGGTACGGGCATCCACGGCTGTGTCGCGCAGATGATGGCGCGGCTGGAGGCGGATGTATTTTTCCGCGCGCTGGCGCAGAAGGTGCAGGCGATCGACGTGACCGGGCCATCGACGCTGCGGCTGGTGCCGGGCTTGCGCGGGTTGGCGACACTGCCCTTGGCCCTGACGGCCAGGCAATAAGGGACACAGGATCATGGCAACCGTCATCGTCGCCGGGGGCGCAACCGGGATCGGCCGCGCATCGGTACAGGGCTTTCGCGCGCGGGGGGACAACGTCGTCCTGATCGATCACCGCAGCGAGGCGCAACTGGTGGCCGATGAGCCGGCGCCGGGGGCGTGCCTGTTCCTTGAACGCGATCTGGCCGATCCCGCCGTGCCCGCCGAGGCCGTGGCGGCGGCGATCGAGGCCTTTGGCGGGCTCGATACCGTGCTGGTGACGGCCGCGATCATGCGCTCGGCGGCGCTGGCGGACTGGACCGGGGAGATGTGGGACGCTTCGGTCGCGCTGAATTTGAAGATGCCGTTCTTCTTCGCGCAAGCCGCCGCGCCACATCTGGCGCGATCGGACAATCCCAGCATCCTCTTCATCTCCTCCACCGGGGCGATCCGCGGGCATGCCGGCATGTCCGCCTATCAGGCGACCAAGGCGGCGCTGCCCGGTCTCACCCGCAGCCTGACGGCGGAACTGGGACCCTTGGGCATCCGCATCAACGCCATCCTGCCGGGCTGGATCGAAACGCCGTTCAACGACCCCTTCTGGTCCTATCAGCCCGACCCCGAGGGCAAGCGCGCCGCCATCGAGGCGCAGATCCCCTTGCGCCGCCAGGGCGATCCGCGCGAGGTGGCCAGCATGATCCTGTTCCTGTCATCGCCAGAGGGGCGCTATGTCGCCGGCACCTCGATCGTGATCGACGGCGGCTATACGGCGGTTTGAGGCAATGGCGTTGATCGCGGAGCCGTTTTCGTCAAGCGTGCGGCCGGTGCTGCGCGGGGTGCGCGGGGCGATCTCGGCGGCGCATCCGCTGGCGGTGGCGGCGGGACAGCAGATGCTGGTCGCCGGGGGCAGCGCCGCCGATGCGACGATCGCGGCGCAGGCCGTGCTTTGTGTGATCATGCCCGATGCCTGCGGGTTGGGTGGCGACATGTTCGCGCTGGTCGATCCGCCGGAGGGTGACATCGTCGCGATCAATGGCGCGGGTGCGGCGCCGCAACGGCTGGTGACGGCGGCGACCGATGGCGCCAACAGCGTCACTGTGCCGGGGATCGTCGATGGCTGGGTTTCGCTCCATGCGCGGTGGGGGCGGCTGACCTTGGCGCAGGTGTTGGCGCCGGCGCAGGATCTGGCGGAACAGGGCGTGCCGGTGTCCGCCACCCTTGCCGGCGCCGTACAGGCGCAGCGGGCGCGGCTCTTGCGCGGCGGGGCGGCGGCTTGGGATCTGCTCGATCTGGCGGCGGGGCAACGATTTGCGCAGCCCCGGTTGGCGGCGCTGCTCGGTGCGATCGGGCGCGAGGGTGCCTCGGCATTTTACCAGGGGGCAGCAGCGGCGGCGATCGAAACCGCCCTTGCTGCTGGCGGCGGCGTGCTCGATCGCGGGGATCTGGCGCGGCATCGCACGCCGGTGCTGCCCGCGATATCGGTACGCTTCGGCGCGGTCGAGGTGGCGGTGCAGCCGCCGGCAACACAGGGCGTGCTCCTCGCCATGGCGCTGCAGGCGTTGGAACGGTGCGATGATCCCGCCGATGCGCTGATCGATCACCTCTGCGTGGAATTGACCGAAGCGGCCTTCATGCACCGCGCGCGCGTGGCAGAGGGCGCGGTGCTGCTGGCGCTCGACCTGCCGATCGATCCGGCGCGCGCCGGCCATCGCGGCGGACCGCGTGCCTATCTGCACACGGCGGGGGTGGCGGCGGTGGATGGCGACGGGCTGGTCGTGTCGTCGCTGGTCAGCGTGTTCGATGATTTCGGATCGTGTGTGTTCGTGCCCGAACTGGGGATCACGCTCAACAATCGCGCCGGGGGCTTTACCGATGGTGCAAACGCCGCCGCGCCCGGCAAGCGCCCGGTGCACACTTTGGCGCCGGCGATCGTGCGGGGTCCGCATGGCAGTCTGGCGCTGGCGACGCCGGGCGCCGATGGGCAGGTGCAAACCTTGCTGCAAGTGATCGACCGCGTGTTTAGGCGCGGCGAGGATCTGGCCAGCGCCATCGCCGCGCCGCGCTGGCGCAGCGAGGCGGGCAAGCTGCTGATCGATCGCGACCATCCGTGGCTGGGCGAACTGGCCAGCCGGGGGCACCAGACCGTGCCGCTGGCCGGGGGAGACATGCGTTTTGGTGCGGTCGTGGCGGCGGGGCGCATCGATGGCCAACCGGTGGCAGGTGCGGACTGGCGGCGCGAAACCTGGGCCGGCGTCACATGACCGAACGGCGCCTCAGGCTTTGCGCGGCGCCACAGCGGGAATGGCCCAGGCACTGACCAGCAGACCCACAAGCGCCACGGCGCAATATCCGACCCAGTTCGTCAGCCCGAAATAGAGCGGCGGCGCGCAGAACGAAGCCACCGAGATCAGTTGCCCGATCAGGCCCGAGGCCAGGCCGGTATGCGCCCGATCGCGCACCACCAACGGCAACTGCGCCATCGCGCCCCCGGCCATGCCGCCAAAGGCGAACAACCACACGATCAGCGCCCCGGCGGCGACGGCAAAGCTGCTGGCGGGCGCATAGAGCAGGACTTGGGCAATGCACCCCAGCCCGGCCAGCGCCAGAAACAGGCGGCGCGGGTTGATCTGCCGGGCCAGAAGTTGCCCCGTCACCACGCCGCCGACGATCATCGCGAAGATCTTGGCGAGGGCAACCGTGGTCGACGAGGCGGCCAATCCGACATCATGCGCACGGGCCAGGTAGGTGGGCGCAACAAGGCTGGTGCCATAGGAAATGCCGTTGGGCAGCGCCACGGCGATACCCAGACGCAAGGTGGGGCCATCGCGGAAGATCGCGCCAAGCCCCCGCAACGACAACCGCGCACGCGGAGCGGCGGCGGCCGGGCGGCGAACCGGGGATGGCAGGGCCATTGCCGACGCCGTGCCAATGGCCATCAACACGCCGTGGACCAGCATCGCCGCTTTCCAGCCATCGCCCGCCAAGAACGGCACTGTCATCAGCAGGCCCATCGCATAGCCGGTGGGCGCATACGTCGACCAGAACGACATGGCGCGGATTTGCGGCGCCCCGGCCATCGCTTCGACGATCATGGCCGGCGCCGCCACCGAGATTCCGGCAAATGCCACCCCGCACAGCAACAGCGCGAGATCGAACGGCGCAATCGATGGCGCCGCGCAGGCCAATGCGTCACCACACATCGCATATAACCCCGAAACGACGATCGCCCGGCGCACACCCACCGCATCGATCACGGCGCCGCCAACCGTCGCGAGAATCGCCGAGGGCAGCGAAAAGCACGCGATCGCGATGCCGATCTGGGCCGGGCTGGCGTGCAGGATGAAGGACAGATGGGCCATGAACGGCACCAGCACACCCACCGTCGCCATGCTGAGCGTTGTCAGCGCATAAAGAAGAGCCGTGATGCCCCAGGACTGCAACCGCATCGCCATGTTCCATTTTGCACAGAGGCCTTGGTGAAGGCATGCTCAAGCTAGGGCCAAAGGCGCGATCGCGGCAAGATATTTTCCCATTGGGAAATTTTATTTTCTGCATGCGCCAGAACCGGGCCGTCTTCACACTGCGCGCGGGTGCGGCTGTGGCGCCCTTAGCGGCCATTGCGCGGCGGGGACATCACGCGACGGGCCTGATTCTCGCCAAATCCGTTGACGTTTGCGCGATTCTGCGTCCCGCGGGTTAATCGTGCCGGTGCCCAGATTGGTCGCTCAGTCAACACAGAGCTTGGAGTCAAAGCCGGGATCCAGCCCCCCGAACGCGGCAAAACGCCCGTAACATCGGCAAAAAAGTTACCCGATAATTTTCCTCTTTTTCCTCACACGAAATCGTGCATACATATGGGGCCGCCGAAAGGCCGAAAGACCCGCCGATCGCCCCTTGCCGCAGCACGGAATGCCACTGCCATGATGACCGCCGAGCAAAATGCGCTGATCACCCGGACAGGGCCGCAGGACCCTGCGGGCCAGTTGCTCCGCAAGACCTGGCAACCGGCCGCATTGGTCGAGGAACTGGACGATGCCCGGCCGGTGAAGGCGCTGCGCCTGCTGGGCCAGGACCTGGTTCTGTTCCGCGACGCGCAGGGGCGCATCGGCCTGATCGACCGCGATTGCCCGCATCGCGGCGCCGATCTGGCCTTCGGCCGGCTGGAGGACGGCGGGCTGCGCTGCCTGTTCCACGGCTGGCTGTTCGATGCCGACGGCAACTGCCTCGAAACCCCCGGCGAGCCGCGCGGCAGCACGCTGTGCACCCGCATCCGCCAGCGCGCCTATCCGGTGCGGGTGATCGGCGGGATCGTCTTCGCCTATCTCGGCGAGGGCGAGGCGCCCCCCTTCCCCGCGCTCGATTGCTTTGTCGCGCCCGATAGCCACACATTCGCCTTCAAGGGCTTTCTCGATTGCAACTGGTTGCAGGCGCTGGAAGTCGGCATCGATCCCGCGCACGCGAGTTTCCTGCACCGCTACTTCGAGGACGCGGACGCCGCCGCCAACTATGGCCGCCAGTTCCGCGCCCAATCCGCCGACAGCGACATGACCATGACGCAAGTCCTGCGCGAGTACGAGAACCCCGAGATCATCGTCGAGACATCGGCAACGGGGCTGCGGCTGGTGGCGCTGCGCCCGCTAGACGATGGCGCGACGCATGTGCGGATCACCAACTTGCTGTTCCCGCAGGCTTTCGTCATCCCCTTGTCCGAGACGATGACGATCACCCAGTGGCATGTGCCGGTCGATGACGGCAGTTGTTACTGGTACGCGATCTTCACCAGCTTTGCCGATCCGGTCGATCGGACCGAGATGCGCCGCCAGCGGCTGCAACTCTACACCCTGCCTGATTACAAACCCCGCCTCGGCCGCCACAACGACTATGGCTTCGATGTCGCGGAACAGCGCAGCCGGACCTACACCGGCATGGGCGAGGACATCAACGTTCACGACCAATGGGCGGTGGAATCGCAAGGCCGCATCCAGGACCGCACCCGCGAGCACCTGGGCACGACAGACAAGGGCATCGTTGCCTATCGCAAGCTGCTGTTGTCGGAACTGCGCGCGCTCCGCGAGGGGAGGGCGTCGATGCTCGATCTCGATGCGGATCGCGCCGCCGCGATGACCGGGCCCGCGACTATCGATGGCGTAGCGCGCGGCGAGGACTGGCAGGCCTATTGGCCCCGCGCCGAGGCACGCAAGCGCGCGGCAACCCCGTGGATACCCGCGCGTTGAGCGGTTTCATCGAACGCCACGGGCTATGGAGCCCCGAACAGCGCGAGGTGGCGCAGGGAATCGCGCGCGCGCTGGCGGACGGTGAGATCGATGTTGTCCGATTTGGTTTTGCCGATCTCCATGGCATCGTGCGCGGCAAGAGCCTGATGGCCGAGGCGGCGGCATCGGCGCTGGGCAGTGGCGTGTCGATCACCTCGACGTTACTGTTGAAGGACACCGCGCACCGGACCGTGGCGCCGGTGTTCACCGCCGGTGCCGGGATCGGCGCGCCGGAACTCGAGGGCGGGGCCGATGTGGTGATGGTGCCCGACCCGCTGACCTTCCGGCGGCTGCCGTGGCTGGCGGCGACAGGCTGGGTGCTGTGCGATCTCTTTTATCAGGATGGCCGCCCGGTGCCGTTTTCGACCCGGCAGGTGTGCCGCAACGCGCTGGCGCGATTGGCCGAGCGGGGGTTCGGCTATGTCTCCGGGCTGGAGGTGGAGTTTCATGTCACCCGGCTGGTCGATCCGGCGCTGGGGTTGGAGGCGCCCGGTCAGCCGGGCCTGCCGCCCGAGGTGGCGCATACCCATCAGGGCTATGCCTACCTGACCGAGCAGCGTCTCGACCAGATCGAACCGATCCTCGACATCCTGCGGCGCGACATGATGGCGCTGGGCCTGCCGCTCCATTCGATCGAGATCGAGTTCGGGCCCAGCCAGTGCGAATTCGTGTTCCGGCCCGGCACGGGCATGGCGCCGGCGGATGACATGATCCTGCTGCGCACCGCCGCCAAGCAGATCTGCCGGCGCCATGGCTATCATGCCAGCTTCATGTGCCGGCCGCAGTTTCCCAACGCCATGTCCAGCGGGTGGCATCTGCACCAATCGCTGGTCGATGCCGATGGCGGCAATGTGTTTGCCGGCGCGGCGGGTGGGTTGTCGACCATCGGGCGGCATTTCCTGGCTGGGTTGCTCGATGGCGCGCGGGCCGCGACGGTGTTCACCACGCCGACGATCAACGGTTACAAGCGCTATCGGGCCAATTCGCTGGCGCCGGACCGGGTGGCATGGGCGCGCGACAATCGCGGCGCCTTGCTGCGGGTGATCGATGGCATGGGGCCGGCCGCCACCCGGATCGAGAACCGGATTGGCGAACCGGCGGCCAATCCCTATCTCTATCTGGCATCGCAGATCGTCACCGGCATGGCGGGGCTCGATCGTGGCGAGGCGCCGCCTGCCAGCACCGATACACCCTACCTGTCCGATGCGCCGGCGTTGCCCACCAGTCTGGAGAGTGCGTTGGCCATCCTTGCCGGCGACGAAACGCTGCGCCACGGCTTTGGCGATGGGTTCATTGACTATATCCTGATGATCAAGCACGCCGAAGTCGCGCGATACAACAGTACGGTGACCGATTGGGAGCACCGCGAGTATTTCGATTTATTCTGACATAACATAACGTCGCAAAGACGAATAAAAAATCGCAGGACGGAGAGACGACAACAATAGCAAACAGGGGACCTCTCATGCGACCATTTCGATCGAAAACATCGGCCTCTTTCACGCGGATATTGGGCGCCACGTTGCTTGGCGGGGTGGCCGTCACCCCGGCATGCGCCCAGAACGCCGCGACCACGCCAGCGGCCAGCGATGCCGGCGACATCATCGTCAGCGCCACCCGGCGCGATGTGGCGCTGAGCAAAGTGCCGCTGAAGATCGACGCGCTGAACCAGGCGCAGATGGACAAGCGCGGCATTCGCTCGGTTGAGGACATCGCCCGTTATACGCCGGGCCTGCTGTTCACCCAGACTGGCGGCGTAGCCGGCAACAACAGCACCAATATCTCGATCCGGGGCATCACATCGGACGTCGGTTCGGCGACCACCGCCATCTATATCGACGATACCGCGATCCAGATCCGCAACATCGGCTATTTCGGCGGCAATCCCTATCCGCGGATCTTCGATCTCGACCGCGTCGAAGTGCTGAAAGGCCCGCAGGGCACGCTGTTCGGCGCCAGTGCCGAGGGCGGCGCGGTGCGCTTCATCACCCCACAGCCCAGCCTCGACCGCTTTACCGGCTATGCCCGCAGCGAGGTCTCCACCACCGACAACGGCGAACCCTCCTATGAAGTGGGCGGCGCGATCGGCGGCCCGATCATCAAGGACAAGCTGGGCTTCCGCATCAGCGCATGGACCCGGCGCGACGGCGGCTATATCGATCGCTTCGACCCCACCACCGGGGCGCGGCTCGAAAAGGATGGCAACTGGGGTCGGACGACCGTGCTGCGCGCGGCCGTGACCGGCAAGCCCACCGACGAGCTGACCATCACGCCATCGGTGTTCTACCAGAAGCAGTACCAGAACGAGCGCGACCAGTACTGGGAAAACCTGAGCGACGTCGGCAGCGCCAATTATCGCAGCGGCAACGTTCTGGCCGAACCGGCGCACGATCACTTCGTGATCCCCGCGCTGCATATCCACTATGACGCGGGCGCGTTCAGCGTGACCTCCAACACGTCCTACTTCGATCGCACCCAATCGACCTTCCTGGACTATACGACCTATCTGCATGCGCTGTTCACCGGCGATCCGTTCACCGCGCCCGATGGCACCATCCCGTCGGGCGCGCTGGTCACCACGCACCAGCACAACCTGACGCAGGAAGTACGGCTGCAATCGCAACCGGGCGGCCGCCTCGACTGGATCGTGGGCGCCTATTACGCGCGGATGCGCCAGAGCCAGACCAACCTCACCGATTCCAACGCGGTGGGCGGCACCGCCGTCAATGGCTACAACTATACCGATGACGTCCATTCGCAGGACACGCAGATCGCCGGGTTCCTCAACCTCGATCTCCACGTCACCAACCGGCTCAAGCTGACCGGCGGTGTGCGGGTCTCGCACCTGACGTTCTCCTATACCGATATCGGCGATGGCCCGGTCAACGGCGGCTATAGCAAGGCGGTGGGATCATCGAAGGAAACCCCAGTCACGCCGAAGGCCGGCGTGTCCTTTCAGGTCGATCCCCACACCCTGCTCTATGCCAATGCCGGCAAGGGCTTCCGCCAGGGCGGCGCGCAGGCACCGGTCCCGGCCAGCTTTTGCGCCACCGATCTCCAGACGCTGGGCATCACCGCCAGCCCCTCGACCTATAAATCGGACTCGGTGTGGAGCTTTGATGGCGGCGCCAAGGCCTCGTTGCTGGGCGGCAAGGTCAATGTCGATGTCAACGGTTATGACATCAAGTGGCACAACATCCAGCAGGCAGTCCGCCTGCCCAGCTGTGGCTTTTCCTATATCGGCAATCTGGGCAATGCCACCAGCCGGGGGGTGGACCTGACGTTCGATGCACAAATCGCCACGCCGCTGCGCATCGGTGCCAACATCGGCTTCAACCGCACGACGTTCGATGGCGATGTGCTGGGCGGCGATGGCGTGCTGCTCGCCGCCAAGGGCGATGGGCTGGGCGGCCCGCAGTTCACCGGCACCGGCTGGAGCGAACTCGATGTCCCGCTTGGCGACAACCGCAAGGGCTATTTCCGCGCGGACGTCACGTTCCGCACGAAAGGCATCTCGCCCGATCCGAATACCTACAGCTATGACGCCGGGCTGACGGCGCTGCATTCCAGCACGGTCACCTCGCTGCGGCTGGGTGGGGTGGTCGATGGGCTGGACCTGTCGTTGTACGTCAATAACCTGACCAACACGCACGCCGCGCTGTTCCGCACGCATGATGTCGTCGGATCGCCGCTGTACTACGATGGCAGTTACCGCCCGCGCACGATCGGCCTGACCGGGGCCTATCGTTTCTGAGACCCGATCGGCGGGGCGGGCAGCGATGCCCGTCCCATGCAAGGCTGACAGCATGAACCCTTTCTCATGGAGCCGGCGGCGGTTCATGGCCTCGGCCGGGGCGGCGGCGCTGGCGCGCGGGGCCGTTGCGCGGGGTCATGGCGGACGGGTCGTGCGGGTGACCGGCGGCGCGGTGCGGGGCATCGCCAGTGACACGCCGGGGGTCACGGCCTGGCTGGGCATCCCTTTTGCCGCGCCGCCGGTGGGGCCACTGCGTTGGCGGCCACCGCAGCCGGTGCAGCCCTGGCCGGGAATCAGGGCGGCTGACCGCTTTTCGGCAAGCCCCGTGGCATCGCCGCAGGACCCGCACTCGGTCTATTTCACCCGCGCGGTGACGATGGACGAGGATTGCCTGACCCTGAATGTCTGGGCTCCGGCCCGGCCAAGCGCACGCCCTCGCCCGGTGATGGTCTGGATCTATGGCGGCGCCTTCGTTTACGGCGCCAGCGACGATGCGCTTTACGACGGCGCGCGGATGGCGGCGGACGATGTGGTGTTCGTCTCGATCAATTACCGCGTGGGCATTTTGGGCTTCTTCGCCCATCCCGAACTCGATTCCGAGAATGCCGACGGCGTCTCCGGCAACTATGGCCTGATGGACCAGATCGCGGCACTGCGCTGGGTGCGCGACAATATCGCGGCCTTTGGCGGCGATCCGCACAATGTGACCATCATGGGGCAATCGGCGGGCGCGTTCAGTGTCGGATTCCATCTGGTCATGCCGCCGTCGCGGGGCCTGTTTCACAAGGGCATCGCGCAAAGCGGCGCGCCGATGGGGCGGCCGTCATCGTTCATCCTGCTGGGCGAGCATGCGGCGATGCGCGATGCCGGCGTCGATTTCGCGCGTGAGGTGGGCGCGGGCGATCTGGCCGCGCTGCGCGCGATGGACGCCGCCCGGCTGGTCGCGGCCAACAGCCATGCCTGGCGGTTCTATCCGGCGATCGACGGCGTGCTGGTGCCGCGCCATCCGCGCCAGATGATCGCGACGGGCGACCATGCCGATGTGCCGCTGATCGTCGGGTTCAACCGCGACGAGGGCACTGTGTTCCCCGCCCTGGGGGACGGCACGCCGGTGGGGCTCGCGACGGCGATCGATCAGGTCTATGGTGCCGAGGCGCGCGCGGCACGGCAGATCTTCGCCACCGCCACCGATGCCGAGGCCGTGACGCAGGGCAAGCGCGCCTTCGGTGACATCGTGTTCGATTGGAACAGCACCGCGCTCGCAATCCTGATGGCGCGGGCCGGAGGCGCCCACTGCTGGTTCTATCACTTCACCTACGACCGGGCCCTCCCCGCCGATGCCCACTTCACCGAAGGCACTGCGCATGATCTGGGCGCCTTTCACGGATCGGAAATCGGCTTCGCGTTGCGCACGCAGTCGGTCAGGACGCCGGCGATGACCGTGGAGCAAAAGGCGGTCACCGATCTGCTATCGGGTTACTGGTTGACCTTTGCCCGATCGGCCGATCCGAACCGGATCGAGACGCCGGCCTGGCCTGCCTTCGCGCCGGGGCGTGAGACGGTGTTGCATATCGGTGGACCGCGCCCGCACATCGGCCCGGTCCCCCTGCTGGCACGCGACGCGCTGCTGGGGCGGGCGATGGGCGATCATATCATCGATGATCTGTGATGGACCGGCCCCACTCACGAATCGGTGTCAATGCCCCAGCGCACGCCGCGCCACGATGGCGGCACGCGCGCTGTCGGCCTGCGCGGCGGTCAGATCGGCGGCGGCGGCGGTCAGGGCGGCTTGTGCATCCAGATCGGCGTCGCGGCTGATCTGACCGGAGGCCAGCGCCGCATCCGCCGCCCGTGCCGCCGCCGCCAGCGCATCGCGCCGCGCGGCCAGCGCCGCGACTTGCGCCGATGCCGCCTGCGCGCGGGCAAACCCGGTCTCCACGTCCTCGCTGGCCATCAGCACCGCCGCACGCCATGCCGCCAATGCCTCGCGCGTGGCGCCGCGCGCGCCGCGCACCTCGGCATCGACGCGGCCAAAGTCGAACAGCCGCCAGTGCAACCCCGCAGCGCCTTGCGCCACGCCCGAATCGCCGGTGAACAACGTGCCGGCGGTGGCACTGTTCAGCCCGATCAGCGCCGAGAGCGTCAGCTTGGGCCAATATTCGGAGAGCGCCGCGCCGATCCGCGCATTCGCCGCCACCAGCCGGTCCTCGGCCAAGGCGACGTCGGGCCGCTGGCGCAACAAGTCCGCCGGCACCCCCGCGCCGAAGCCATCGGCCACCGGCACCGCGCCGGGCGCCAGTTCCGCCAAGGGCAACGAAGGCGAGGCCCCCACCAATACGGCGATGCGGTTGCGCTCTGCCTCCACCGTGGCGGCCAGCAAGGGCAACCCGGCGGCGGTCTGGCTTTCGCGCGCGCGCAGTTCGTCCAACCGCTGCGGTGTCGCCACGCCCAGCCGCACGCGCACCGCCATCGTCTCCACTTGTCGTCGCAGGATCGCATCGAGCGCCACCACTTGCGCACGCTGGGCCGCCGCGCCGCGCCATGCCACATAGGCATCGGCCAGTTCGGCACTGACCGAGAGCCGCGCCGCCGCAACACCGGCTGCGGCGCCCGCAGCGTCGGCCCGCGCCGCCTGCGCCTGCCGCGCGAGGCCGCCGGCGAAATCGATGTCCCAACTGACGCCCGACTGGACGAGGAAGTTATCGACCGTGCGGTTCAGGCCGCTGCTGTTCGGCGCGCCCGGGATCGCATCGAACAATGGCACATAGCGGCTGAGCTGGCCCAGACCGGCGTTGAGCGACTGGGTCTCGCGCGCGGCGCTGGCGTCGATGCTGCCCGATGGCAAACGCGCCGCCGCCGCTCCGCGCGCCGCCGCCCGCGCCTGATCGAGCCGCGCCAACGCCTGCTCGATCGAGAGATTGGCGGCCATCGCCCGCGTCTCCAGCGCGTCGAGCGCGGGATCTTGGAACATCGTCCACCACGGCGCGGCCGCATCCGGCGCGGGCCCTGAGGCATCGCGGTACATCGGCGCCACCGGCGCATCCGGGCGGCGATAATCCGGCCCCGCCGTGCATCCCGCCAGCACCACCAGCGCCAAAACCGCCAGCCGTTTCATGCCACCACCTCCGCCGCGGGATCGCGCCGGGCGATCAGCAGGTACATCACCGGGGTGGCAATCCGCGCCAGCAGGGTCGAGCTGATCAACCCGCCGATCAGCACGATCGCCACCGGTGAATACAGCCCGTTGCCCTCCAGCGCCAAAGGCAACAACCCGCCAATCGCGGTCAGCGAGGTCAGCAGCACCGGCAGAAAGCGCAGCTCGCCGGCGCGCTCCACCGCATCGCGGATCGCCATGCCCTCGGCGCGCATCTGCTCGGTAAAATCGACCAGCAGGATCGAGTTCTTGATCTCGATCCCGACCAGCGCGATCAGCCCGATCGAGGCGGTGAACGACAGCGAATTGCCCGTGACCCACAAGGCCACCACCGCGCCGAGGAACCCGAACGGCACGATCCCGAACACCACCGCCACACTACGCAACTGGCCGAACTCCAGCACCAGCACCGCCAGAATGCCCATCGCCGAGATCGCCACCGCCGGCAGCAAGGTGGCGAAGCTGCGCGCCGAAGCCTCCGCCTCGCCGCCCAGCGACAGGGTGTAGCCCGGTGGCAATGTCACCCCATCGCGCACCCGCGCCAGCGCCGCATCGGTTGCGCGCGAGACCAGCATACCGGGCGCGACATTGGCCGTGACCGTCACCGAACGGGTGCGATCGAGCCGGTTGATCGCCGCCGGCCCCGACTCGACCTCGGGATGCGCCAGCGCCGACAAGGGCACCTGCCCGCCCGCCGCAGTCGGCACGAACACCTGCCCCAGCGCGGCCAGACGCGCATCGCCCGGATCGTCGCCCTGCGGCGCGGCGGCACGGGGCAGCGCCACCCGCACGGCATAGTCATCGCCATCCGCATCGCGCAGTTGCGCGGGCGTGGCGCCGGTCAGCGCCAGTTGCACCGCGGTGCGCAGCGCCCCCGAGGCCACGCCTTGCGCCGCCACCGCGGTCTCATCGGTGACCAGCCGCAGGTCGGTGCGCGCCCGGCGCAGCGGGTTGCCGATATCGATCAGCCCCGGCGTCGCCTGCATCTGCGCCTCGGCCAAGGCGGCCAGCCGGGTCAGTTGCGCCAGATCGGGTCCGGAGATGCGGATCGCCACGGGGGCTTCCTCGGGCGGGCCCTGGTGGAATTCCTTGACCGCGATTTTGGCGCCGGGGATGCGATCGACATCGCGCCGCAAGTCGGCCAGCAGCGCCGGACCGCTCCGGTCGTGCCAGGCATCGAGCCCCACCGCCACCTGGCCGAACGTGGCATCGCCCTGCACTTCGTCGAGGTTGTAATAGAGCTTGGGCGTCGTCCGGCCGACACTGGCCGCATACCACGCCAGGCCCGGCAACCCGCGCACCCGCGCCTCCACCCGGCGCACCAGCGCATCGGTGATGGCCAGCGGCGCACCCTGCTGGGCATTCACGTCGATGATGAACTGGGGCAGGCCGGCGGTGGGGAACAGGCTGGTGCCGATCACCATCACCACCGGCACCGACAACGCCGAGAGCAGCAGCAGCCCCGCCAGCGTCAGCCCCGGCCGATCGAGCCCGCGATGCAACACCGGCGCATAGAACCGCTGGATCAGCCCATTGACCCCCTGCAGCAGCCGGCTGCCCTCGGGACCCTCCTCGGCGCGCAGTACCAGCCGCGCCGCCAAAGGAATCGCGGTCAGCGCCACCAGCAGCGATCCGATCACCGTGGTGAACACCGCCACCGGCATCGATCGCACAAACGCCCCCGCATCCTCCGACAAGGCGGTCAGCGGGATGAACGCGAAGATCAGGCAGGCGGTACAGCCCAGCACCGCCAGAGTGATCTGGCGCGTGCCATTGATCACCGCCTCGGTGGGCGAATGCCCCTCGCGCAGCCAGCGGGCGATGTTCTCCACCACCACGATGGCGTCATCGACCAGAATGCCCAGCGCGATCACGAACCCCGCGATCGACAACTGGTTCAGCGAATAGCCGAGGTTATAGAGCGCCAGCACCCCGAACAGCAGCGACAGCGGGATCGCCATCATCACCACCCCCGCCGCACGCCAGCCGATCGGCAGCAGCGTGATGCTGACCAGCCCCAGTGCGATCAGGAAATCGCGGCGCAGATGGTCGATACGGTTGGCGACATTGTGCGCCTGATCGAAGCCGCGCAGCAGCCGTACCCCGCCGGGCAGCGTGTGCTGAAAATCCGCCAGCCGCGCGTCGATCGCGGGATCGAGCCGGGCGACATCCTGCCCGTCGTTGGCCTGGACCGCCAGCATCACCGCGCGGTGGCCATCGAAGCGCGCCAGATCGGCCGCATCCGCCGGCGCCCATGCCACGGTGGCGACATCGCCGAGATGCAGCGTCGCCCCGCCGGCACTGGTCAGGGCCACCGCGCGCAGCGCCGCCAGATCGGGATAGGCGCCCTGATAGAGCACATCGAACCGCCGCGTGCCGACATCCACCTGCCCGATCGGCGCATCGCCCCCGGCACTGCGCAGCGCCTCCACCACCGCACCCGGCGCGATGCCCAGCGCCGACAGCCGCGCCGTATCGAGCGAGACGCGCACCTCGCTGGGGGTGACGCCGGAGATCTTGACCTCGCGGATGCCCGGAATCGCCCCCAGCGTATCGCGCAAGCGCCGCGCCAGCTTGTCCAGCGCGCGCATCGGCAAGGTGTCGCTGGCCAGCGCCAGCACCCGCACCGACACCAGGCTGGGCCGCTGGCGCACCACCTCCAGTTGCGTCAACCCGGCGGGCAACGCGGGGCGCAAGGCGTTCATCTCGCGCTGGAGATCGTCGAAGGCGACTTGCGGATCGGTGCCCCAGTTGAACTGGATCAGGGCGAAGGACACGTCGTTCAGTGACGAACTGCGCACCTGCCGCACGCCATCGACGCGGTAGATCGCATCCTCGATCGGCTTGGTCAGTTGCTGTTCGGTGGCCATCGGCGTGCTGCCGGGCAACACCGCGCGGACAGTGAAGTTGGGGGCATTGACCACCGGATCCTCGGTGCGCGGGATGGCCTGAAACGCCATCACCCCCAGCATGGCGATCAGCGCGATCATCACCAGCGCGAACTGCCAGCGGCGCAGCACCCATGCGGCCGGGTTGACGCTCATTGCCCGAGCACCTCGACCCGCTGGCCATCGGCGACAAAGCCCGCACCTGTGGTGATCACCCGCGCGCCCGGCGCGAGCCCGGCGATGCGCACATCATCGTCGTCGATGCCCAGCACGGCAATCTGGACCAGCCGCGCCACGCCGCGATCGAACACATAGACGTGGCCATGCCCGCCATGGCTGTCGGCCAGGGCCTCGGCCGGGATGTGCGCGCCGGCGGGGGCCGACGCAGCCGCCAGCCGCACCGAGCCGACCGTGCCGCTGGCAACCGCCGCGCCGGGCGTCAGCGCCAGATCGACCTCGACCGTCCCCGCGCGCGGATCGCTGGCCGCGCCGATGCGCAGCACATGCGCCGCCACCATGCCGCCCGGCCATTGCACCTCCGCCACCGCGCCCCGGCGCAGCCCCGCCGCGACTGTCGCCGGCACTTGCGCCCGCGCCACCAGCGGCGAGGCCAGATCGGCCACCGTCGCCACCGCCTGTCCGGGCGCCACTGTCGCCCCAACGTCGGCGGTGCGGGTCAGGATCACGCCATCGAACGGCATCGTCACCCGCGCCGAGGCGAGATCGTAAGCCGCCCCCCCCACGGCGGCGCGCGCGGCGGCGGTGGCGGCGGCGTTGTCCTGCACGTCGGCGGCGGCGACCGCGCCGGCAGCCAGCAACGCGCCATTGCGTGCATCGGCACGGCCCAGCCGCGCGGCATCCGCCTGCGCCCGCGCCAGCGCCGCGCGATAGGGTGCCGCATCCAGCGCCGCCACCAAAGCCCCGCGCCGCAACCGCGCGCCGATCTGCGCCGGCATCGCCGCCACGATTCCGGCCACGCGCGGGCTCAATGTCGTTTCGCGATCGTGCGCGATCACCGCGCCATAAGTCGCGCCGGTCTCGGCGGTGCCGCCGGAAACCACCGCCGCCTCGACCGGCAAAGGCGCCGGGGCCTGCGTCGCGGGCGCGCGCCCACACCCGGCCAGCACGGCAATCATCGGCAGCAGCAGGGCCGCCGGCAGGGGGCGTCGCATCGGCATGAAGTCCTCGGAATCGGCGGTGGAGACTGACCTATCGGTGATAGGCTATCGCTGATAGGTTGGCAAGCGCACCCGCGCACCCCATAAGAGGACGATGACCGAGGTTGCCAAACCCACCGACCCCTCCCCGCGCCGTAGCCAGATCCTCGACGTGGCGTTGGACCTGTTCGCCCGCCATGGGCTCGATAACGTCACCACGCGCCAGATCGCGGCGGCGGTGGGCATCAGCCAACCCTCGCTCTACGCGCACTTCCCCAATCGCGAGGCAATCTGCCAGGCCGCCTGCGTGCGGGTGATGGAACGGCTGGAAGCCGAGCTGACCCGCACGATGGCCATCGAGGCACCGCTGCGCGACCGCATCGTCAAACTCGGTGACAGCTACGTGCGTTTCGGGTTGGAGAACGAGGCGGCCTATCGCGTCGCCTTTCTGGGCAGCGGCGCCAAGACCGGCTTCGCAGGCGAGGACGAGGTCAAGATCGTGGGCTTGCGCGCCTTCGGCGTGCTCTGCGCGCTGGTGGCCGAGGCGCATGGCGACGATCCCCACCGCGTGGCGATCCGCGCCCAATCCGCCTGGGCCTCGATCCACGGGCTGACCAGCCTGCTCTTGTGCTGCGACGGATTCCCGTGGGTCGATCTGGAGGGGTTCCGCGCGGCGCATCTGACCGCCGTCGCCGATCAGATCCTGCGCACCGACTGAATGCGGCGCGCCTGGCCCGCGCGGGCCGGCTTACTGGCAACTGGCCAATTGCGCTTCGCGCGCCGCCCGCAAGTCCTGCGCGGTTGCCCCCGGCATCGCCAAAAGCGCGTGGAACGCCGCCATGCCGCGCTCGAATGTGTCGCCATAACCCTTGATCAGCCGCTGGCAGCGCACCGTCTCCACCGCCAGTTCGCGGTCGCGCCCGGCCAGATCGCGCACCCGCGCCAACCATTGCTCGATGCGCGCCTGCTCCTCGGCATAGCGCAAGGTCGAGCGCCGCCAGCCGCGCCCCGCCGCCACCAGCCGCAGCGCCAGAAACCAGCGCAGGCTGGTGGTCTGGACATGCCGGCCGCGCTCCAGCCGCCGCCCCAGCCACCGTGCGCCCACCCCGCCGCGCAGCAGCCAGCGCCCGGCCCAGGCCGGCACGCTCTCGGCCAGCTCCTGCATGCGGGGGTGCATGAATTCGGTCAGCGTCAGGATCTGGCCGTCGCGCACCTGCATTTCGTCGGCCACCCGATCGAAACGGCTGGCGCGGGTTTTCAGATCGGCAACGCGGATCGTGTCCTCATAGGCCATCCACAAGGCGAGGTGCCGCGCGGTCTCGCGCGACAAAACGAACGGCACCGCATCCACCGCAACCACGTGCGCCAGCCGATCGAGGTACAGCTCGGCATAGGCCGCATCCTGATAGTCCATCATCCGGGCCAGCCCGTGCAGGGCAAAGTCATGCGCCGCTTCCGGCAGCAACGCCCGCGCCCTTGCGGCCAGCGCGATGCCTTGCGCGCTGGTGGGTTCGGGCGGCCGGGCGACGGTTTCCTCGGGCATGGCCACCCCGCCCTGGGCGCGTTCGAAGCCCTCGGCAAAGCCGGCGAGGTTGCTTTTGACCGCCTTGCCGCTGGCGTGGATCGCCTGCTCGAATGCGGCGCGGTCGAACGGCAAGGCGCCGCTGCCGGCCAGAGCGCCGAACATCACCGCGCTGATCACGCTGTGGGTGCGCTCGGTGGCCGCCTCCATGTCAAAGCCGATGAACCGGGCCGAGCGTTCGCGCGCCGCCTCGATGATCCTGGCGCCATTGCCGCGCCCGTCGCCCGCCACCTGCTTTTCGGAGATGGCATAGATGCGGTGCGTCGATCCGATCAGCGTCGTGCGCCCGGCGGTGGAAAACCCGCGCAGCACAGCGCGCCCCGTCTCCATCAGTTCGGAGGCGACAACGATATCGACATCGCCCGGCATCGGCATCTGCGCCATCACGGGCAAATGCCCGTCGGCCCCGGCGCGCGCCAGTTCGACGTAATAGACCGTCGAGCCGGTCCGCTGGGCCACGCCGGGTACCGAAGTCCCCTGCGCCAGCCAGCCATGCGCGCGCGCGACATGCTGGACCCATTCGGCCAGCACGCCGCCGCCCTGCCCGCCCAGCGCCAGAATGGCGATCGAGATGCGATTTTTCGTCATGTTTGTGCGATCCGAAATGGCGGTCAGAAGGCGCGGGCCACGCGCGCGCGTTGCTCGCGCGCCTGAAACCAGCCGATGATCCGGGCGGAGACCTGCGCCGCCCAGCGTTCCACCCGCCCCGGATTGCTGACCAGCCGCGCGCGGAAAAAGCTGGGGCAGAGCACCGCCGCATGGGCGTTCTCGCCGCACAGGCCGCAGCCGACGCAACTGTTTTCCACATGCGTCACCGGGTCCTGCCGCAACGGATCGGGGTTGGTCTTGATCGTCAACGATGGGCAGCCCGAGAGCCGGATGCAGGCATGATCGCCAGTGCAGGTGTCGGCATCGACACCGAACCGCTCGCGCACTACGCGGCCACCGGCCTGCAGCACTTTGGCTTGCTCGCGCTTCACCCGCCTCTGCTTGTTGAGCATGCATTCGGATTGGGCAACGATGACCTTGGGGCCTTTTTCGGGGCTGGTCATCGCCTCGCGCAGCAGATCGCGCATTTTCGCGACGTCATAGGTCCGCTCGATCAGCCGCACCCATGTTGCGCCCACCCCGCGCACCGCCTTGGCGATGGGGTTCTTGGTCACGCGCACCGGGTTGTCGGCGCGGCTGGAGAGGATGTCCTGCCCCCCTGTGGCCGCCGAATAGCCGTTATCGATGATCAGCGTGACGGTATCGTCGTTGTTGAACACCGCGTTGCCGATGCCGCTGGTCAGCCCGTTGTGCCAAAAGCCGCCGTCGCCCATCACCGCGACGGCGCGCTTGTCCTTTGGCTTGAAGGCGCTGGCGCCGGCCGTGCCGAGCCCATAGCCCATCGTCGTGTTGCCGATATCGAACGGCGGCAAGATCGAGAACAAGTGGCAGCCAATGTCCGCCGAGACATGCGTGGGGCCCAGCTCGCGCTCGACCAGCTTCATGGCGGAGAACACCGGGCGCTCCGGGCAGCCGGTGCAAAAGCCGGCGGGGCGCTGGGGGATTTCGCGGGCCACGGCGGCGGGCAATGGGTCGGCGGGGGTCTCCACCGGGGCCAACGCCGGCGCATGGACGCGCAGGAACGCCGCAATGCCATCGCGGATGACCTTAGCCGAATACTCGCCGGCGCGCGGCAGCATGTCCTTGCCGACGATCCGCGTGTTCAGATCGGCGCGGCGGACCAGTGTGTTCAGCTCGTGCTCGATGAATTCGGGCTGCCCCTCCTCCAGCACCAGCACCGCGTCCTTGCCGGCGCAGAACTGCGCCACCTCATCGGGGATCAGCGGATAGGCGACGTTGAGGCAATAGATCGCCAGCCGGCTCTCGCCGAACGCATCGGCCAGCCCCAGCAACTCCATCGCGCGGTTCAGGTTGTTGTAGAGCCCGCCTTGGACGATGATGCCGATGTGGGGCGTATCGCTCTTGGCCCCGAACCACTCGTTCAGCCGGTTCTCGCGCACATAGGCAATGCCCGCCGGCCAGCGCTGCTCGATCTTCTCGACCTCATGCGCGAAGTTGGCGGGGGGCAGCACGATCCGCTGGGTGTCGCGCACCGGGTGGGCGGCGGCATCGGCCACGGTCATCGCCGGGCGCAGGTTGTCCTTGGCGACGAAGCTGCCGGTCATGTGGCACGATCGCACGCGCAATTGCAGCATCACCGGGGTGTTCGATGCCTCGGAGAGACGGAACCCCTGTTCCACCGCCTCGACAATGCTGGGCAGGTTGGGGCGCGGATCGAGCAGCCACATCTGCGACTTCATCGCGAAGGCATGGGTGCGCTCCTGCATGATCGAGGAGCCCTCGCCATAGTCCTCGCCGACGATGACCAAAGCACCGCCCGTGACCCCGCCCGAGGCGACATTGGACAAGGCATCCGAGGCGACATTGGTGCCCACCACCGATTTCCACGCCACCGCCCCGCGCAACGGGTAATTGACGCTGGCGGCCAGCATGGCGGCGGCGGTCGCCTCGCTGGCGCTGGCTTCGAAATGGACGCCCAGGCTGGCGAGCAGATCGTTGGCGTCGGCGAACACATCCATCAGATGGCTGATCGGCGAGCCCTGATAGCCGCCGACATAGGCCACCCCCGATTGCAGCAAAGCCTTGGTGACCGCCAGAATACCCTCGCCGGTGAAAGTTTCACCGGCACCAACGGTCAGCTTCTTGACCTCGTTTTTGAACGAACGCTCCGCCATCCGCTCAGCCCTCGACCAGCGCCAGCACGCGCAAGGGGCTGCCCGAACCGTCACGGATTTTCAACGGCGCGGCGATCAAGATGGCCCCCGTCGGCGGCAGGGCATCGAGGTTGGCAAGGCATTGCAGCCCGTACTTGCCCGCGCCATGGAGCAGCGTGTGCGCCGGATAGGGCGGGGTCAGGCCATGCGCCTGACCGGCATCGGTGCCGATGGTCTCGACGCCAAAGCCGATCACATCGCGCGCCAGCAGCGCCTCGATGGCGCTGGCATCGGGACCGGGGGTGTGCGGGCCATCGGCGGCGCGGTTGGTATAAGCATCGGTGTCGCGCTTTGACCAATCGGTGCGCAGCAGCACCCAACTGCCCGCCGGGATCACACCATATTGCGCCTCCCACGCCGCGACATGCGCGGCGGTCAGCAGGAAATCGGGGTTCGCGGCAGCCTCTACGGCGAAATCCAGCACCACGGCGGGCGCAATCAACGGCTGCACCGGCACGCGATCGACGGTGTTGTCAGGCAGGTCCTTGCCCGTCACCCAGTGCACCGGCGCATCGAAATGGGTGCCGGTGTGCTCGCCCACGGTGAAGTTGTGCCAGTGCCACGCCACGCCACGTTCGTCATAGCGCGAGATCTCGGTGCGCGAGAACGCCGCCGTCTGGCCGAACGGCTCGGGCAGGACGAGCAGCGGCGTGTCTTCCGACAGCGTCTGGGTGAGATCGACGACCCGGACGTTGCCCGCGGCAAGCGCACCTGCGAGAATCGAAAGCGTGTTGGCAGTGGACATGTGGCCTCCCGCAAAGCATGTGGCGGTCAGGCTATCGGATAAACTTGCACGTGCAAGTAAAATCTTGGGCGACACCCGGAGTTCTGGAATGAGCGAGGATTTACGGCAGTTTGGCGATCCGGGGTCGGCGGAATTCCGCGTTGAGGCTTATCCGTTCTACCTGCTGAACCGCGCCGCCAGCCGTTACAACGTGGTCATCGAATCGCGCCTGCGCCCCATCGGGCTGGAGATTCCGGCATGGCGCGTGCTGATGATTCTCGGCGAGCAGCAGCCCTTGCCGATCGCGCAAGTTGCCAAGTCGGCGGTGATCAACATCTCCACGATGATGCGGATTGTCGAGCGGATGGTGAAGGCCGACCTGATCACCACCCGCCCCAGCGCCAGCGATGGCCGCGTGACCGAACTGGAACTGACCGCGCATGGCCAGCAGAAACTGGCCGAGGCGCGCGCCGCCACCGCGCCGGTCTATCAGGCGGTGATCCGCGATTTCTCGGCGGAGGATTTTGCGCGCGCGCTCGATCTGCTGGGGCGGCTGCACGACAACCTCGGCGACCTGTAGGTCCACCATTCAACTTGCATGTGCAACCACATTGCTTTAAGCCTAAAGCAAATAGGAGATTCCCATGCGTGTTGCCTGTCTGGGTGGTGGTCCCGCCGGTCTCTACTTCGCGATCTCGATGAAGCTGCGCGATCCCGCCCACCAGATCGAGGTGTTCGAGCGCAACCGTTCGGGCGACACCTTTGGCTGGGGCGTGGTGTTTTCGGACCAGACGGTCGAGAACCTGATGGCCAACGATCCGGTCAGCGGCGCGGTCATCGCCGAAAAATTCGCGCATTGGGACGATATCGAAGTGGCCGTGGGCGACCGGTCGCTCGTCTCGGGCGGGCATGGCTTCATCGGCATCGGGCGCAAGCAACTGCTGCAAATCCTCACCGCGCGGGCGCTGGAGTTGGGCGTGGTGATCCATTTCGAGACTGCGTTCTCGACCGACGTGGCCGCCTATGCCCGGTTCGATCTGATCGTCGCGGCCGATGGCATCAACAGCGCCATCCGCACGCTCCACGAGGACAAGTTCGGCGTCGACATCCAGGTCCGTCGCAACAGGTTCTGCTGGCTGGGCACCACGCGGCTGTTCGATGCCTTCGCCTTCCTGTTCGAGCCGACCGCGCACGGCTGGGTCTGGGCCCACGCCTATCGCTTCGACGATACTCATTCGACCTTTATCGTCGAATGCGCGCCGGAAACGTGGGCAGCATTGGGCCTCGACCGGATGGAGCAGGCCGAGAGCATCGCCTTTTGCGAACGTCTGTTTGCGCGGCATTTGCAGGGGCATCCGCTGATCACCAATGCGGCGCATCTGCGCGGATCGGCGGCGTGGATCAATTTCCGCCGGGTGCTGTGCAACCGCTGGTCGTTCGACAATGTCGTGCTGCTGGGCGATGCAGCGCATACCGCGCATTTCTCGATCGGGTCGGGCACCAAGCTGGCGCTGGAGGATGCGATCAAACTGGCCGAGGTGCTCAGCCGGCCGGGGGATCTCGCCACCGCGCTCGCCGATTACGAGGCGGAGCGCCATGTCGAGGTTTTGAAAATCCAGAACAGCGCGCGCAACTCGACCGACTGGTTCGAGACGGTCGACCGTTACATCGGCTTCGACCTGCCGCAGTTCACCTATGCGCTGATGACCCGCTCGCAGCGCGTCAGCCACGAGAACCTGCGCCTGCGCGACGCAGGCTGGCTGGGCGAGATGGAGCGCTGGTTCGCCGGTGCCGAGGGCGAGAACACCGCGCCGCCGCAGCCGATGTTCACGCCTTTCAGCCTGCGCGGGATGACCGTGCCCAACCGCGTGGTGGTGCCGCCGATGCTGACCTATAGCGCCGATGCGCAAGGGCATGCCGATGCCTTCCACACCGTGCACTATGGCGCGTTGGCGCTGGGCGGGGCAGGGCTGGTGGTCAGCGAGATGCTGGCCGTCGCGCCCGAGGGTCGCGCCACGCCGGGATGCCCGGGCCTGTGGGAGGACGGCCAGATCGACGCCTGGCGCGCGATCAACCAGTTTGCCCATCGCCACACCGCCGCGCGCACCTGCGCCCAGATCGGCCATGCCGGCCCGCGCGCCGCCTGCCGCGTGCCCGGCGACGGCCGCTATGACGTGCCGATGGAGGCGCCCTGGCCGATCCTCGCCGCCAGTGCGCAGCCATGGCGTGAAGGTGGCACAGTGCCCGGCGCGGTCACCCCCGCCGAGATGGCCCGCCTGACCGCCGATTTCGCCGCCGCCGCGCGCCGCGCCGATGCCGCCGGGTTTGATATGCTGGAGATTCAGGCGGGCCACGGCTTCCTGCTCTCCAGCTTCCTGACCCCGGTGATGAACCGCCGTGCTGATGCCTTTGGCGGCGATTTCGCGGGGCGCTTGGCCTTCCCGCTGGCGGTGATCGCGGCGGTGCGTGCCGCGTGGCCGGCGGACAAGCCGCTGGCGGTGCGCATCTCGGCGCAGGACTGGGTGGGCGAGGACGGCATCACCCCGACCGTCGCGGTTGAGATCGCGCGCCGCCTGAAATCCGCCGGCGTGGACATCATCGACGTGTCCGCCGGCGAGACCGCGCCTGCCGCACGCCCGGTCTATGGCCGCATGTTCCAAACCCCCTTCGCCGACCAAATCCGCAACGAGGCGCAGATCCCCACCATCGCCGTCGGCAACATCACCGATGCCGATCAGGTCAATTCGATCCTGATGGCCGGGCGCGCCGATCTGGTGGCGGTGGGTCGCCCGCATCTGGTCGATCCGGCGTGGACCTTGCGGGCGGCGGCGCAGGCTGGCAACGCGGTGCAGTTCGTGCCCGCGCCCTATCGCACCGGCCAGGCGCAGGCGCTGCATCTGGCGCGCCGCGCGGGCGATGCGGCGCGCGCCTGAAGGAGTTTGGCATGAGTTTCGCGATCACGTTGCCGGTGCGCTTTGCCGATGTCGATCCGGCCGGGATCGTGTTCTATCCCCGCTATTTCGAGATGGTGAACGCGCTGGTGGAGGACTGGTTTGCGTCTTTGGGCTTTCATTTCAGTCGCATCCATCTGGAAGGCAAGATGGGCGTGCCCACGGTCCGGCTGGAGGTCGATTTCGTCTCGCCCAGCCAGTTGGGGGATCAGTTGGACCTGTGGCTGGTGGTGGTGAAGCTGGGGCAGAGCAGTTGCCGCCTTGCCATCACGTTTGCCTGTGCGGGCCAGACGCGATTGACCGCGCAAGTGGTGTTGGTGTGCATGGATCTCACCACGCACCAGTCGATGCCCTGGCCCGATGACTTGCGGGCGGGGATGGCTGGGCACCTGCCCGCCTGATCCCGCCGGGGCCTTGCCGGGCCGGGCGCTTGCGCCTAACTGCTTCACGCATGAAGCAAAAGAGGCGAGGATGGCGCAGGTGAATGCGGAACTGGACGCCCGACGGCTGGAACTGCGCGTGTGGATCCGGCTGCTCGATTGCGCGAAGCTGATCGAAAAGCAGTTGCGCCGCAACTTTCAGGACCAGTTCGCCACCACTCTGCCCCGGTTCGACGTGATGGCCGCGCTCAGCCGCGCGCCCGACGGCCTTAGCATGGGCGAGATTTCGCGCGCGCTGCTGGTCTCGAACGGCAATGTCACCGCCATCGTGCGGCAATTGGGCGAGCAGCGGCTGGTCGACATCCAGCCCGATGCGCAGGACCGCCGCTCGGCGATCGTCAAGCTGACCCCGGCCGGGCGGGCCAGTTTCGATGATCTGGCCGCCGCGCACAGCGGCTGGGTCCACGCGGCATTGCGCCAGTTTCCCGCCAGCGAGCAGGAAGCGCTCTTGCCGCTGCTCGATCGGTTGAAGGCGGCGCTGCGGGTCGATTGAAGCCCTCCGGACCACCCGCAGGCGATCCGGAGGGCGGTCGCCGCCGGGGGCTTCGTCCGGCGACGACGGGGGGCTGACGTCAGCCGGCCACCACCGGATGGCGCAATGTCCCGATGCCATCCACCGTGGCAACGATGACATCACCCGGCCAGACCCATTCCTGCGGGTCCATGCCCGCACCCACGCCCGCCGGGGTGCCGGTGGCGATGATGTCACCCGGCTCCAGTGTGATGCCCTGGCTGATATCGGCAACCAGTTCGTCGACCTTGAACAGCATGAAGGCGGTGTTGCTGCGCTGCTTCTCCACGCCGTTGACCGTCAGCCATAGGTCCAGCGTCTGGGGATCGGGAATCTCGTCGGCGGTGACGACGCAGGGGCCCATCGGCGCGAAGGTATCCTGCCCCTTGGAGTAGATCCACTGGCCGGCGCGACGGCAATCGCGCGCGCTCATGTCGATCAGCACGGTATAGCCGAACACATAGTTCAGCGCATCCTCGCGCGCCACGCCCTTGGCGCGCGTGCCGATGATCGCGGCGAGTTCGACCTCCCAATCGAGCTGTTGCGTGATCGCGGCGTTGTGGACGATGGCATCATCGGGCCCGATCACGCTGGTCGGCGGCTTGGAGAAGATCACCGGCTGGCGCGGCAGGTCTGGCGAAGTGTCGAGCGACTTGGCGCTCTCGGCCACGTGTTCGGTGTAGTTGAGGCCGATGCCGAAGATGTTCTTGCGCGGGCGCGGGATCGGCGCCAGCAGCTTCACATTGGCCAGCGGCACGGCAGTACCGATCGGAAACGCGCCCTTGGCCTCGGCGATCAATGCCGAAACGGCGGCAACCGCCTGCGGGCCGAGGTCGATGAAGTCCAGCATCGCGGCGGGCAGCATCACACCCTTCGCCGCGCCGAACCGGGCGAGATCGAGCACCAGCCCGTCAACGATGGCACCGAGGCGCGCTTCGGCCTCGACATGGGCGCGGTAAGTCACAAGACGCATGGGGTTTCCTTTTGATCGCAGCGATTGTGGGTCAGGCGCAGAGCGGCTGGTGGCCGCCGTTCTCGCCGAAAGCCTCCTCGCGGTAGATGCCGAGCGAACGCATCACCGGGAGGTCGTTGAAGGTGAACAGGCAGGCGTCCTCGCGGTCCGAGAGGTTGACATGCTCGTGCCAGACCCAGCTCGGGATCACGAAAATGTCGCGCTCCTGCCAGTCGAATCGCTGGCCGTTGATGATCGAGTACCCCCGGCCCTTGGCGCACTGGTAGACGAAGCTGCCGGTGTGGCGGTGGGCGCGGGTGTGCTGGCCGGGGCGCAGCATCTGCATCGAGGCGCCGATGGTGGGCATCACCGGGCCACCCGTATGCGGGTTGACATATTCCATCAGCAGGCCGTCAAACGGCGAACCCTCGCTGACGACGGCATAGCGCAGCAGCGCCTCGTATGTCGGCCCCCATTCGTACTTCAGCAGCGGCGAATAAGCCTTGCCCCAGGCCTCGCCCGCCGGGCGCAGCGCCGATCCGGCCCACATCCCCAGCGAATCGTTCACCGGAAACGTCACGGCCTGCTGCAGCTCGGGATGCACCTCATAAAAATTGGCATCGAGCGCATTCATCAGCGGGATGTCCAAGCCATCCTGCCAGATGCAGTTGGTGCCATCCTCGGCCACGCCATGCTCGTGCCACGTGCCATTGGGGGTCAGCACGAAGTCGTTGGGGCCCAGCGTCATCTTGTGACCATCGACATTGGTGAACGCCCCGCTGCCCTCCATGATGAAGCGCAGCGCCGAGGCCGAATGGCGATGGCTGGAGGCGCACTCGCCCGGCGCCATCACTTGCAACCCCGAATAGAGCCAGCCCACCGCCGCCACGACATCGGCGCGCCCGGGGTTCTCCAGATAGACGACGCGGCGGCCCGCCTGCTCGGGGGTGACCAGATCCAGCGCGCGCAGCACGTCCTCGCGCAGATCACGATAGCGCCACAGGTACGGCACCGAGGTCGAGACCGGCTCCCATGGTTCGATCTTGTTGGCCACGGTCCACAGCGCGCCGGTGCCCAGCGATTCGAGCCGCCGGTAATAGGCCAGCAGTTCCGGCGTATCGGTGACGTTGGCCCGGCCGAGGGTCTCTTCGCGGTACTGATCGTAGGTGCTGGCCATGGCGATCTCCTGAGGGCACGCAGGCGGCGGCGCCCCGAATTGTTATAGACCTAAAATATCTTGGCGAAACTGTCAAATGCAAGTAAATCTAACGCCGCAGCGGGCTTCCCCGCCGCGCCCCGGCCCCAAAAAGCAAGGACGATCAAACCTATGCCCTTCACCGCCGCTGTCGTGCAGGCCGCCTCGCTCCCCACCGACTCGCTTGCCGCAGCGCACAAGGCCGCCGGCCTGATCGCCACAGCCGCCGCAGAGGGCGCGCGGCTGATCGTCTTTCCCGAGGCGTTCCTCGGCGGCTATCCCAAGGGCGCCTCGTTCGGCACGCCGGTCGGCATACGCAAGCCGCAGGGGCGCGAGGATTTCCGCGCATATCACGCCGCCGCCATTGACCTGAACGGTCCCGAAGTGGCCGTGATCGCCGAGGCCACGGCCGCCACCGGTGTGTTCCTTGTCATCGGCGTCATCGAGCGCGAGGGCGGCACGGTCTATTGCACCGCGCTGTTCTTCGATGGCGACAAGGGCCTGATCGCCAAGCACCGCAAGCTGATGCCCACCGGCGCCGAGCGGCTGATCTGGGGCTTTGGCGATGGCTCGACGATGCCGGTGATCGAGACGCCGCTGGGGCGGATCGGCGCGGTGATCTGCTGGGAAAACTACATGCCGATGCTGCGCATGGCGATGTACGATCAGGGCATCACGCTCTATTGCGCGCCCACGGCGGACGACCGCGACGGCTGGGCCTCGACGATGCGACATGTGGCGCTGGAGGGGCGGTGCTTCGTGCTCTCGGCGTGCCAGCACATCACGCGCGGGGCCTATCCGGCGGATTACGACTGCGCGCTGGGCGACGATCCGGAGACGGTGCTGATGCGCGGTGGCTCGATGATCGTCGATCCGCTGGGCAATGTGCTGGCCGGGCCGGATTACAGCGGCGAGACCATCCTCTATGCCGAGATCGACCCCGCCGAGGTAATCCGGGGCAAGTACGATTTCGATGTCGCCGGCCACTATGCCCGGCCCGATGTGTTCCATCTGAACGTCGATGTGGCGCCGAAACGCGCGGTAACGCGCAATGGCGAGGCCGCCTGATGGAGTTCGATTTTGCTACGCTCGCCGGGCCGGATCGCTACAAGCTGATGGCCGCCGCGATCACCCCGCGCCCGATCGCCTGGATCACCAGCCAGTCGGCGGCGGGGGTGCGCAATGCGGCGCCCTACAGCTTCTTCGGCATGATGGGGGCAGAGCCGCCGTTGCTGGCCATCGGCCTGATGCGGCGGCCCGATGGCACTTACAAGGACAGCGCCGCCAACATCATCGAGACCGGCGAATTCGTCATCAATCTGGTGGCCGAACACGATGCCGAGGCGATGAACCTGACCTGCATCGACGCGCCACCCGGCGAGGACGAGATCGCGCTGGCCGGGCTGGAGGTGGCGGTATCCTCGCTGATCGCGCCGCCGCGCATCGCCAGCGCGCCGGTCAGCATGGAATGCCGACTGTTCAACCGCGTCGATGCCGGCCTCAGCACCATTGTCCTCGGCGAGGTGCTGCGCTTCCACATTGACGACAGGTTTATCGATCCGGCGCGGCTGCATGTCGATACGCTGGCCATGGGGCTGGTGGCGCGGATGCACGGGGCCGGTTGGTACACGCGCAGCACCGACCTGTTCCAGATGCAGCGGCCGCAGTGGGCGACATGATCGAGGGTATGGGCAGGGCCGCCGGGTCGGCTGTGCAGTCACGGAGCATTGCTCCAAGGGGTACACCCAGCATTCCCCCTTAGCCCGGTCGCAACCGGATCTCATCCGCAACCGTGGTTTGTGCGGGCTCACCCCCCACAACGGATTTGCCCGCCATGACGCTGATGCTGCGTGACACCAACCGATCGCTCGCCGTGCGCGTAACCACGCTGACCGTGGCGACGATGATCGCCGTCGCCGTCACCCTCGTCGCCATCGCTGGCGCGCTGATGTACAGCCATAGCCGCGCGCTGGCCGCCGAGCGCCAGGAAACCAACATGCGCGTCGCCTGGAGCGTGCTGCACAGCATCGGCGATACCTTCACGCTCGATGGCGACCAGCTCAAAGCCGGCTACACCACGGTCAATGGCTTCAATCAGCCGGTGGACCAGATCCACGACCTCGTCGGCGGCACCGCGACGATCTTCGCGATGGATCAACGCATCGCCACCAACGTCAAGAAGCCCGATGGCACCCGCGCCGTCGGCACGCGGCTGACCAGCGATGCCGTGCGTCAGACCGTGCTGGTGCAGGGCAAGCCCTTTCGCGGCATGGTCGAGGTCCTCGGGCAGTCGCTCTATGCCGCCTACGACCCGATCCGCGATCCCGGCGGCCGGGTGATCGGCATCCTCTATACCGGCATTCCCGCCGATGCGTTCATGGCGCAAGTCTGGCGCGGGGTGCTGATCGATGCGGCGGTCTCGCTGGCGATGATGGCGGCGGCGGCGGTGATCGCCATGCGGTTGACACGCGCGATGTTCCGCCCACTGGACGCCCTATGCGGCACGATCGAGGCGCTGACCGCAGACCCCGCCACCGCCACGATCCCCCACACCGAGCGCGGCGACGAGATCGGCAAGATCAGCCGTGGACTGCTCGCGTTCCAGAACGGCGAGCGCGCGCGCCGCGCCGCCGAGGCCGCCCAGACCGCCGCGATGGCCGTGCTGGCCGAGCGGCTGGGGCGGCTGGCCGCAGGGGATCTGACCGTGCGCGTGGCGGCAGACCTGCCGCCGGCCTATGCGCAGATCGGCCGCGACTTCGATGCCTCGGTGCAGGCGTTGGCGGCGGCGGTGGGCGGCATCGCCGGCCGATCGGACAAGATCCACCATGCCGCCGCCGAAATCCGCAATGCCGCCCAGGACCTGGCCCAGCGCACCGAACGCCAGGCATCCAGCCTGGAGGACACTGCGGCCTCGCTGCGCCGCTTTACCCACGCGGCGGGCGAATCGGCCGGGGTGGCGCGCCAGGCCAATGGCGCGATGGGGGCCTTGCAGGGCCAGCTCGGCCACTCGGACGAGGCGAGCACCCAGGCGGTCGCGGCGATGCAGGCGATCGAGACCTCCTCCAACGAGATCGCCCAGATCGCCACGATGATCGACGGCATCGCCTTCCAGACCAACCTGCTGGCGCTGAACGCGGGCGTGGAGGCCGCACGTGCCGGTGATGCCGGGCGCGGCTTTGCCGTCGTTGCCAGCGAGGTGCGCGCCCTTGCCCAGCGCTCGGCCGATGCGGCGCAGGAGGTCAAGGTGCTGATCGGCCGCGCCGCCGAACAAGTGAAGGACGGCGTGCGCATGGTCGACCGGATCAGCGCCACCTTGCGCCAGGCCAGCGGTCAGGTGACCGATCTCGGCGGTTTGATGCGCCAGATCGCCGAGAATGCCGGCGAGCAATCGAACGGTGTCTCGCGCATCTCGCACGCGGTGGGCGAAATGGACCTGATGACCCAGCAGAACTCGGCCATGGTGGAGCAGGCCACCGCCGCGACCCACAGCCTGACCGAGGAAGCCGGCGGGTTGAATGCAGAAGTGGCGCGGTTCCGGCTCGATGCGGCGTTGCACGAGGTGGCCTATATGCGGCTCGCCTCTTGATAATAATCATATCGGTTCATACGATATTGTTTTTTCATGATATGGGTACCTAGAAGGTTTCTGGCCGCAGTCTGGACATCGCGGGCGCGCCCGGCCTGCGGCGCGCCGATCCACAGTGCAACGGCACGCTGCGTGTTGATATCATAGGGTCGTCAACCCGCTTACCCGGTGTCAATATATTTACCGACGTCGAAATATACGCTGAATTGTGGCGGTCTTTGTTCGTGATTTGTAACGATAATGATCAGTTAGTCGCGGTTTAGTCAATCATTTCCAGGCAAAGAATAGAGCGTTTTTCGTATTATATCTAATATTTATTATTGATATATAAAGGTATAGGCATCTATTTTACTTTTTTGTCGATACGTATTATTCTATCCGACATTCGGCACCGGTATTCAATCGGGGATTGAATCTTGCGAGGACGGGTAAGCGGTACACACACCTCTTGGCCCAAGGCGCGCCACGGACTGCCTGGACGAAGATCGAACCTGCCGGCACAGAATCCGCGCGTTGATGTGGCGCGAAAAGTGTCGAGCGCGTTCGAGCGACACGCCAGCCCCCCTCCCGCCACGACAGATCTCTGGCAACTCCAATAAGGGGAAATTGCACATAGATCATTGATATATAACAATCTAATGAACCTTCAAAATTTCCTTTGACGGCAAGCATGCCCTCAGGCAATTAGATAAAACAAATTTCTTTAATGAGTCTCCTAAGAGGCTCGCATCAGGAGAGGGAAACCCATGCGATCAAAGGCCAATCGGTCTGGCGTGTTGGCGTGCGCTGTTTCGGCGCTGGCCATCGCTGTCACCACACTCATGCCCAACGCGGCATCTGCGGCCGACGCCCCCGCGCCGGCGGCCGGCAATGTCGCCGCCGACATCGTGGTGACCGGCATTCGCGCGTCGATTGCGCGCGCGGTGAGCATCAAGCGCAATGCCGCCAACGTGGTCGACGCGATCTCGGCCGAAGATATCGGCAAGCTGCCCGATGCGACCATCTCGGATTCCCTCCAGCGCATCCCCGGCGTGCAAATCCGCCGCGATGCCGGTGAAGGCAGCACCGTCAACGTACGCGGCCTTCCGCAAGTCGTCACTTTGATGAACGGCGAATCGTTTCTTGGCGCTGGATCTATCACTTCAGTGCAGCCGAATTTTACGGACATCCCTTCGCAACTGTTCTCCGGCGCCAGCGTCATCAAGTCGTCGACGGCGGATTTGATCTCAGCGGGTATTTCCGGCACGATCGACCTCAAGACGCGCCGCCCGTTCGATCTGAAATCAGGACTGCACGGTGCTTTTTCCGTGGAAGGCGCCACCGGGTCTGCTACCAAGAAATTCGATCCACAGTTCAATGGCCTGATATCGTGGCATAACGACAGTGTCGGCCTCCTTCTTTCGGGCAGTTATTCAAACGACCATCTCGGAAATTCCTATTCGGGTATCGACCAAAACTATGGCGGCCGGCTGGCCAACGAATCGTTGTCAGACGCCACCGGCTACGGCGGCTTCCGCTTCGATAACCCGACCCGTGGCGCCACCGTCCCCGGCGGCATCGACGTCAACGGCAACGGCACCGCGACCGACACGTTCTTCTCGCCACAAGCGCACGAGGCCTTCAACCGCGAAACCGATCGCGAGCGCATCGGCGTCAACGGATCGTTCCAGGCCCACCTGACCGACAACCTCGATTTCGTCGCCGACGGATTCTATACCAAGCAGAATCAGTACACCGCCACCTCGGGCTTCCAGTTTCAGGCAGTAAACTGGCAGGCCGCAGATTTCGTGCCCGGCCTCAGCCGCGACACCGGATCGACGATCAACGGCTTCCACTTCAATACAGTGCAGAAGTACGATTATACGCTTCAAAATTTCGATAGCTATTCAGAACTCGATCGGGCCATCTCGGATTCGACCAACCTCAATGCCGAATTACATTATCGCGGTGAGAAACTGAAGCTGACGTTGCGCGGCGTCTATGGCAAAGCCAACTACACGCAAGACAACAGCTATGCGCAGTTCTCGCTATCCAACGGCACACAGTGGTTCAATGGAGTCGGCACGTATCCGGCCTCGCTGGGTGGCAATCGCACGTTCAACCCCTCGGGCTATGCTTACAACACGCTTCCTGCGGTCGTCGATTATTCGGGATCGATGGTCAATTTCACCCTGCCCAGCCAGTTGAACGCCGAATTGGGCAACAAGAGTGATTACGCGCTCAAGACCATTTCGTCCGAAGGCAACCAGCGCTCGAATGCCGACATGAAGGCCCTGCGCCTGGATGGTAGCTACGAATTCAACAACAATTTCAATGCTGAATTCGGCTTGCGCTATGGCGATCGCAGTGCCCAGCAGACGGTCTTCGATCGCGCCGCGCCGCTCTATGCGGGCAATGGCGCCTCCAATCCCGCGGGTTGCTATGTCAAGTGGAAGGCGTTCGACGTTCAGATGAACGATCCGTCCTGCTATGCCACCAACGGTTCGGGCCAGTATCTGACCGCCGGGCTGACGCGCCTCGCCACCGATCCCACGCTGTCGGGCATTCTCAAGCAATCGACCCTGCCGGTCGGCGGCGTTGGCCCGATCTACACCATCAATCCGATGGCGATGAAGGACCCGCTCGCGTTCCAGAACAGCTTCTATCCGGGCAACAAGGAATTCATCCAGCCCGGGCAGACGTTCGCCGTCGGCCTCAAGCAATGGTCGGGCTATGGCCAGTTGAACTATGCCGGCGAGATTGCCGACATGCCGTTCCACGCCAATGCTGGCCTGCGCATCATCAACACCAGCCTGCATGTCGTTCAGCATCTGGCTGGTGCACCGCAACCTTATGGCCTGCCCAACAAGGATGGCGGCACGCTCACCACGGACCGCTCGTTCACCGATTTCCTGCCCGCCTTCAACGCGGCGCTGGATGTGACCAGCAAGTTCAAGATCCGCGCCGCCGTCGCCAAGAACATGACGCTGCTGAACCTCGATCAGTGGGGGGGTGGCCTCAACCTCAACTATGCCATCGACACGACGACCAATCCGCCGGTGTTCCATGTTGCCGGCGGCAGCTCGAACGGCAACCCGCAGCTCGATCCGTGGCGCTCGACCAACTACGACGTCTCGCTCGAATACTATCTGGGCCGGACCAGCGTGGTCAGCCTGGCGCTGTTCCGCATCGACGTGAAGAGCTTCATCCAGAGCGCCACCGTGTTGCGCAGCGACATCCCCGATCTCGATGGCGTCGTGCGCTCAACCGTGCCGATCACCACCAATGTTCAGGGCAATGGCGGCAAGTTGCAGGGCATCGAGGCCGGCCTGAAGTATGGCTTCGATTTCCTGCCCGGCTGGCTCAGCGGCTTCGGCATCGATGCCAACTACACGTACTCGGACTCGTCCTCGGGCAATTACGATCTGTCGGGCGCCAAGGAGCCGTTCCACGACAACTCCAAGCATCAGGTCAACGCTGCGGTTTGGTACGAGAAGTACGGCCTGCAGGCGCGCGTGGCCTGGAACTATCGTTCCGCACGCGCCCAGCAGTCGGATTATGCCGGTATCTCGGGCCTGACACTCTATCAGGCGCCGACCAACTTCATCGATGCGTCCTTGTCCTATGACGTGAACAGCCGTGTGACGATCTTCGCCCAAGGCTCCAACCTGACCGGCGAATCCGAGCACTATTACCTCGTCTGGCCCGATCTGAAGGCGTTCAACAACATCTACGAACGCCGCTATCAGATCGGCGCCCGCGCGCGGTTTTAATCCCCTCCCCAACCTCCGGGCGGTGTTCGCGCGCTGGGTACAGCACGCGCACACCGCCTGATTTTCAAGGATCGTCCGCATGTCCACCCCCGAGAGCCGCCCCGCAGGCGCCATCCGCTCGGTGGTCGTGGCCGGCGGCGGCACGGCCGGGTGGATGGCGGCCACCTATCTCGCCACCCGACTGGCGGGTCAGGGCGTCAGCATCACCGTCGTCGAATCCAGCGCTATTGGCACGGTCGGCGTGGGCGAGGCGACAGTCCCGGCCATCCGCGACTTTTTCAAGGCCATCGGCCTCCACGATTTCGACGTACTACGTCACACCGGTGGCACCCCCAAGCTGGGCATCGACTTTGCCGGCTGGGCGGGGGAAAGCAACCGCTTCTTCCACCCCTTCGGGCTCTATGGCCTGTCATCGCGCGGGGTGCTGTTCCACCAGTATTGGCTGAAGCTGGCCCATGCCGGCGCGCCGCGCGATCTGGGCGACTATAGCCTCTGCACCGAAATGGCGCGGGGCGGCACGTTCATGCTGCCGGTCGACAACCCGGTCAATGATCTGGCGGTGTTCGATTGGGCGGTGCATTTCGATGCCGCGCGCTTTGCCGCCTTGCTGCGCGATCTGGGGCGACAACGCGGCGTGCGCCTCATCGACGATGTCATCACCCATGCCACGCGCGATAGCGAAACCGGCCATATCGCCACGCTGGAAACCGTCAGCGGCCTGTCCATCGCCGGCGACCTGTTCATCGATTGCACCGGTTTCCGCGCGCTGCTGCTGGGCGAGACGTTGGGTAGCCCCTGGGTCGATTGGACTGGGCTACTCCCCTGCGACCGCGCGGTGGCAATCCCTTGCGCACCGGCAGGCGGGTTCGACCGGCCCTATACCACCAGCAGCGCGCGCAAGGCGGGCTGGCAATGGCGCATCCCGCTGCAACACCGCGTCGGTAACGGCTATGTCTATGCCTCCGCGCACCTCAGCGATGACGAGGCCGCCGCCGCCCTGCGCGGCCACCTGGAGGGCGAGGCGCTGGCCGAACCCAACCTGATCCGCTTTGGCGCGGGCCACCGGCGGGCGTTCTGGCAGGGCAACTGCATCGGCGTCGGGCTGGCGGCCGGCTTTCTGGAGCCGCTGGAATCGACCGCCATCACGCTGATCCAGACGGCGCTGGAAAAGCTGGTCGACCTGTTCCCCGATCGCGGCTGCGCGCCGGCCCTCGCCGCCGAGTTCAACCGCGCGACGACGCTGGAATACGAACGCATCCGCGACTTCATCATCCTGCACTATCACGCCAACCGCCGCCACGGCGAACCCTTGTGGGATGCGATGCGTGCCGCGCCGTTGCCCGAGAAACTGGCGCATAAGCTCTCGCTGTGGCACGCGCGGGGCAAGCTGGTGCGCTATGAATGGGAGGCGTTCCTCGATCCCAGCTGGCTCAGCATGTACGCAGGTTTTGGCATGCTGCCCGCCGCGCACGACCCGCTGGCCGATCATTTCACCGATGCGCAAGTCACCGAAGCGCTCGATCACATGCGCGCGGCGATCCGCGCCGCCGCCGCCCACGCCCGCCCTGCCCGCAATTTTCTGGCCCACCTCGTCGGAGCCAGCGCGCCCGCCGGGGCCGGCTGAATACCACCACCACGGAGATCCCCCCGATGACACTTCGCATTGCCGGCATTGAACTGGGCGGCACAAAATGCGTCGCCACACTCGGCGATAGCGAAGGGCGCGTTCTGGAACAGGCGACACTGCCCACCACCCAGCCCGGCGTCACGCTGCCGGCGCTCTCGGCCATACTGGCGGGATGGGCGCGTGACATACCCTTTGCCGCGCTGGGCATCGGTTCGTTCGGCCCGCTGGGCCTGACACCCGGCACCACCGAGTTCGGCCATATCACCGCCACCGCCAAGCCCGGCTGGCGCGATATCGACGTGCTGGGGGCGCTGAGCGGTGCCCACGCCGTCCCCTGCCACTTCGACACCGACGTCAATGCCGCCGCACTCGCCGAGCAACGCTGGGGCGCGGCGCAAGGCCTCGACGACTTCGCCTACGTGACGGTGGGCACGGGAGTCGGCGTCGGGTTGATCGTCAATGGGCGGGCCACACGCGGGCTGGGCCATTGCGAGTTGGGCCATATCCGCGTGCCGCGCCTGCCCGGCGACACCTGGCCCGGCCATTGCCCCTATCATGGCGATTGCGTGGAGGGACTGGCCGCCGGCCCCGCGATCAAGGCCCGGCTCGGGCAGGATCACATCCACGCCATCCCCGCCGAAGATCCGCTGTGGAACGGTGTGGCCCACGCGCTGGCGCAGATGTGCCACGCGATGTTGATGACCACCGGCCCGCGCAAGATCCTGATCGGCGGCGGCGTGGCCAATGGCCAGCCGCATCTGCGCGCGCTGATCGAGGCGCATGTCCGCGCCAGCGTCGCCGGCTATTTCCCGCTGCCAGCCGAACCGTTCATCCTTGCCCCTGGCCTCGGCGATCAAGCCGGGCCGTTGGGCCCGATCGCGCTGGGCCTCCATGCGCTGGAGGCCCAGCGATAACGCAGCTACCCTTCGGTGGGACCGGTCCACAGGGCCGTGGATTTGGGCAACAGGAAATGGCTGAACGGCAAGACCGCCGCCCCCACCGCCGGGGCCTCCTCGGCCAGCCGCGCCTTGATCACCGGGGCCAGTGCGGGCACGTGGCCCCGGTGGCCCACCAGCTTGGCGTTCAGGGCATCGGCCAGTTCCTCGATCCATCCGCCCGGCAATCGCCCGCCGATGATCACCGCCGCCGGGTTGATCAGGCAACTGACCGCCACCATCGGCTCCACCAGTTGATCGCTGGCCTGATCGATCCAGCGTTGCCGCACGTCCGCCAGACGCGGCGAATCCCCGCGCAGATCGGCGGGTGCCAACCCTTCCTCGGCCATCAGGCGGTAGACCCCCGACAACGAGACCAGCCGCTGCACCTGCTCGCCTGTGCCCCGTGCCAACAGAAAGCCGATCTCGCCGCTACGCCCCTGCGCGCCGCGCACATAGTTGCCGTCAATCACCAGCCCCCCGCCCAGCCCGGAGGACACCAGCAGATAGAAGAAGCTGGCCGCGTTCAGCCCATGGCCCAGTTGCTGCTCGCCCATCGCGGCGGCGGCGGCGTCGTTCTCCACAAAGACCGGCAGGGCAAAGGGCTCGCGCAGCAGGGCGGCAATGTCCGTGCTTTCCCAAAGCGCGAAATCCTCCGGCCGGCCCGGCAGATCGACCAGCCCGAAATCATCGGGCATGGCCACCCCCACGCCCACCAGCAGCGCCGGATCGATCCCCGCCTCGGCCACCAATCCAGCTGCCGAGGCGCGATAGTGGTCGCGCACATCGTCCGGCTTGGGGAAAGCGATGTCGCGCGTGGCCTGTGCCACCACCTCACCCGCGAAGTTGACCAGCACGAGGGTGATGTGATCGCGATCGATGTTCACGCCCAGCGCATGGCAGGCCGCCTTGTTGACCACCAGCTTGGTGGCGGGTTGGCCGCGCCCGCCCCGGATCTGGCCGGCCTCCTCGATCAACCCATCGGCGGCAAGCCGCTTGGTGATATTGGCGATCGACGGAGCCGTCAGCCCGGTGATCCGCGCCAGATCGACACGGGTGAGCGGGCCGTTCACCCGGATCGCGTGCAGGGTGACACGCTGGTTATGATCGGCCGCGCGCTCCAGATTGGTGCCGGACAGGCGGATCGGGCTGGGCGTCATCGCGCAGACCGTCCGATGCCGCGGGCGCGAGACTGGCAAACAAACATCAAGAATCCTTTCGATTCAGCGCAAATTGCCCTTCCCTTTGCGCCGAGAACCTCCAGGGTCAGCTTTGCCATATGCGGCAGGCGGCGGCCAAATAATAATTGAAACATTTTTGGTTATGGATCGGCGCGCCGCCCTTTCAAAGGCCCGCATGATCTGCCGGCGTCGGTCCGCACAACCTGCGGCATGGCGCGGCTGCGACGGAGGCTGCGAGCGGCGGACGCGGGCACATCAACGCGATGACGTGCGCATCGTGGCTGTGCTAATTTATTATTTCAATTTGCGTTATTAAAGTGATGGACTACAGTTGCAAGTACGGTGCCGATCGCGAAGATGGCATCAGGATCGCCGCGCTCAGCACGGCGGCTTGGGAGAGCTCTATGATTTCGCGCAAAATCGGCCGGCGACTGATGGGCTGTGTCGCCCTTTCCGCGCTGGCATTGGCTTGGCCTGCGGGCGCCGCGCCCACCGACGGGCTGGGGCCCTATAACGCGGCATTCCTGCAAGGCGGCGTGGGGATCGATCGCGATCTCGCCTCATCGGATATCCTGGGCGCCGACACGCCCGTCACCCTCTCGGCATGGGTCACCGCCAAGGATCTCGCGAAGGGCCCGGTCGTGCTGATCGCGCTGGGCGATCCGGCGGGTCTTTCGCGCACGCTGCTGTTGGTCGATGGCCGACCGGCGCTACAATCGGGCGACGCCGCGCACCGGCTGATGGCCGCAAAGCCGCTCACCCTGGGCCGGTGGACGCATCTTGCCGCCACGCTCGCGCCCAATGGCGCGCGGTTTTATGTCGACGGCCAACTGGTCGCCAGCGGCACGCTGCCACTGCCGGCGGTCAGCGGGCAGATCCACATCGCGCCCGTGCAACCCGGCCAAATCCATTTCGGCGGCACGCTGATCGCCGCGCAAGTCACCGCCGGCGCCGACGATGCCAAGGCCATTGCCGCACGCGTCGCCGCCCGTCCCGATTTCGCGCTGGTGCAGACATGGCAAGTCGGCGTCGGCTGGGAATTTCAGAAGACCGCCAACACGGGCTACTGGCGCCAGCAGGACCCATGGACCCTGCCGCAAGCCAAGGGCGGCACCACCGCTCCCGTCGCCAAACCGCTGGACCCGCGCCCGCCCGTCGAGCCGGTCGCCCCCGACCGCTGGCGGCTCAACGGCTGGCAACTGGCCGCCGCGCCCGATGTGGCGCAGGATGGCGCGGCACTGTCGCGCCCCGGCACCCCCGGCGGCACCTGGCGCGCGGCCACTGTCCCCGGCACGGTGCTGACCACGCTGATCGACCGCGGCGTCTATCCCGATCCGTACTTCGGCCTCAACAACCTGAAAATCCCCGAAAGCCTCGCGCGGCAGGACTACTGGTATCGCACCAGCTTCACCCTGCCCCCCGAGGCCGCCGGCAAACAGCTCGCCATCATGCTCAACGGCGTCAACTACACCAGCGAGGTGTTCATCAACGGCGCGCGGGAGGGCGGCACGCGGGGGGCATTCACGCGGGGCCGCTTTGCCTTCGCGGCGGTGGCGGGCGAGAACGTCGTCGCCATCCGCGTCTCGCCGCCGCCCCACCCCGGCATCCCGCACGAACAATCGATCAGCGCCGGCGTCGGCGAAAACGGCGGGCAACTGGCCATCGACGGGCCAACCTTCGTCGCCACCGAGGGCTGGGACTGGATCCCCGGCATCCGCGACCGCGACACGGGCCTGTGGCAGGACGTCGAACTGCAAGCCTCCGGCCCGGTCCGCCTCGGCGATCCGCAAGTCATCACCGACCTGCCCTTGCCGCGCATCGACACGGCCGACATCCTCATCGCCGTCCCGCTGCACAACGATGGCACCACCCCACGCACCGTCACCGTCACCGCCAGTTTCGACGACGTGCGCGTCAGCCGCCAGATCACCGCCCCACCCGGCGACAGCGAGGCGCGCTTCACCCCCGCCGAATTCGCCGCGCTCCATGTCCTGCACCCGCGCCTGTGGTGGCCGAACGGCTATGGCGAACCGGCACTGCACACCCTGCGTCTGGAGGCCAGCGTCGATGGCCAGACCAGCGACACCGCCACCACCCGGTTCGGCATCCGCGAGGTGTCCTATGACCTCTCGCTGATGGATGCGGCGGGGCATTTGCGCCGGGTCAACGTGCAGCCCACCGATGGCCGGTTGGCCGGCGCCAAACTGATCGACGTGCGCCACGAGGCGATCAAGCAAAGCCCCAAAGGCTGGGTTGAATCCCTGACCCCGGCGGGCGAGACATCGCCGGCGGTGCGTGACCTCGGCCCGGAGGACACCATGCCCGAACCGCACTTGACGCTACGGGTCAACGGCGTGAAGATCGCCGCGCGCGGCGGTAGCTGGGGCATGGATGACGCGCTGAAACGCCACGACCGCGCCCATCTGGAGCCCTATTTCCGGCTGCACCGCGATGCCCACCTGAACATCATCCGCAACTGGATGGGCAACAACGACGAGCCAGAATTTTACGATCTCGCCGACGAATACGGCATGATGGTGCTCAACGATTTCTGGCAATCGACCCAGAATTTCCAGGTCGAACCCGAAGACCCCGCGCTGTTCCTCGCCAATGCCGAGGATACGGTGAAGCGCTATCGCAACCACCCCTCGATCGTCGTCTGGTTCGGCCGCAACGAAGGCGTGCCCTATCCCACGCTGAACGAGGGGCTGGACGACCTGCTGTTCCGCCTCGACGGCACGCGCTGGTTCACGGGCAGCTCGAACACGGTCAACCTGCAAGGCTCCGGCCCTTACGACTATCGCCAGCCCGAGGGCTATTTCACCGATCTCGCCACCGGCTTCTCGGTCGAGACCGGCACCGCCTCGCTCGCCACGCAGGAGGCGATCGACGCCTATGTGCCCAAGGCCGACCAGTGGCCGATCAGCGACACGCTCGCCTATCACGACTGGCATTTTTCCGGCAACGGCGACACGAAAACCTTCATGGCCAGCCTCGCCACGCGGTTCGGCCCGGCCACCAGCTTCGCCGATTTCGAGCGCAAGGCGCAGATGATCAACCTCGAGGGCCACAAGGCCATGTTTGAAGGCTTCCTCGGCCACCTCTGGACCAAGAATTCGGGCCGCCTGCTGTGGATGACCCACCCGGCATGGACCTCGAACATGTGGCAGATCTACAGCTCGGATTATGACACCCACGCCGCCTATTACGGCGTTGCCAAGGCCAACGAGCCGCTGCACGTCCAGATCAACCTGCCGGGCAACGAGGTGGTGGTGGTCAACACCACGCGCACGCCAGAGCCGGGGCTGACCGCCACCACCCGCATCATCGCCCTCGACGGCAAGCCGTTGTTCCAACGCAACGATCGGCTGAACGCGCCTGCCGACGCCACCACCGCGCTGGCCCCCATTCCGCTGGCCTCGGTGCTGGCCGCTCACCCGATGGTGCTGGTGACGCAAACCCTGCGCGACGCCAAAGGGCAGGTCCGCTCCACCAATATCTATTGGCGCGGGCGCGATGAGGCGAGCTATCGCGCGCTGAACGACCTGCCCCGCGTGACCCTGCAAGCCACGCAAGCCACGCCCACGACCGATGGCGCCGAGCAGGAACTGCGCGTGACGCTGACCAATCCCGGCATCACTCCGGCGTTGGCCGCCAAGCTGACGCTGCTCGACGACAAGGGCGCGCGTATCCTCCCCGCCTATTACAGCGACAACTACATCTCGCTGCCGGGCGGCGAAACGCAGGTGGTGACGATCCGCTATCCCGCGCGCAACGGCCCGGTGCCGCACGTCAGCCTGCGCGGCTGGAACGTCGCCGATGGCGAGGTCGCCCCATGATGCACCCCCTGATCCGGCGTCTGATCCGCGCAGCGTTGCTGGCCGGCGCGTTGATCCCGGCGGCGCTGAATGCCGCGCCGGTGCCCGTCACCGGCGGTGCGGTGGCGGGCACGGTGGATGATGCCGGTACGCTGCTGTTCCGCGCCATCCCCTTTGCCGCGCCGCCGCTGGGCGCATTTCGGTGGCGCGCGCCGGCCCCGGTGCAACCTTGGCCCGGCGTACGCGATGCCAGCCAGCCCGGCCCATCCTGCCTGCAAAACGACTATGGCTGGAACCACGCCGACTATGTGCGCGCCAGCGAGGATTGCCTGACACTGGACATCGCCACCACCGCGCTGACCGGCCACCGCCCGGTGATGGTGTGGATCCACGGCGGCAGCAACCGCGCCGGCTCGGCCGGAGACACGGTGCTGTCGCCGCTGGCCCGGCATGGGGTGGTGCTGGTGGCGATCCAGTACCGGCTTGGCATTTTCGGCAACCTGCCCCACCGCGCCCTCGCCGCCGAGCAGGGCGGCCATGCCGGCAACTATGGCCTGATGGACCAGATCGCCGCGCTGCGCTGGGTTCAGGCGAACATCGCGCGGTTCGGCGGCGATCCGGCCAACGTCACGATCTTTGGCGAATCCGCCGGGGCGCAGGATGTGGGCCTGTTGCTCGCCGCGCCGCAGACGCGCGGGTTGTTCGCCCGCGCCATCCTGCAAAGCGGCACGCCGTCGTTCGGCCTCGCGTGGCGTCCCCTGCCCGAGGCGTTGCGATTGGGCGACCAGCTCGACGCCGTGCTGGGCACCAGCGACATTGCCGCCTTGCGCGCCGCCTCGCCCCACGCCCTGCTGGAGGCCGACAAGGCGCTCCACGACCCCGCCCTGCAAAGCGACGACTTTATCTGGCTGCGCACCACCATCGACGGCGCGGTTCTGCCCGATACCCCAACGCGGCTGCTGGCACTCGGCCGGCCGCGCCCGGCGATCGTCGGTTCCAATCGCGCCGAGTTCGGCCTGCCCGGCGGCCGTGCCCATCGCGATGCCGGGGTGGACGCCGCGTTTGGCGCGCAAGCGGCGCGGGCGCGGGCGTTCTATCGCCTCGATGCGCCCGACCCCGCGCCCGATCCGCGCCTGGGCGACCGCGACTTGCGCATCGCCACCGACATCTTGTTCCGCTGCCCCGCCGGGCAATGGGCCGATGCGCTGGCCCGGGCGGGCGGTCAGATCTGGCGCTATGAGCTCGATCTTGCCCCGCATGGCGCGCAATCGTTCCACGGATCGGACCTGCCGTATGTGCTGGGCGACGAACGGTTCGGCGCGCAGCTCTCGCTGGCCGACTATTGGGCGGGTTTTGCCGCCACCGGCGATCCCAACGGATCGGGCCGCCCACCCTGGCCCGCCGGCCCGACCCAAGCCCTGTTCGATGCCACCGGCCTCCACCCGCAAACACCGCCCACCGCCCCCTGCGCATGGATGACGCAACCATGATCCCCACCCACCGCCGCGATCTCCTCAAAACCCTCGGCGCGATCGCGCCCCTGTGCGCCGCCGCGCCGGCTTTCGCCCAATCCGCCCCCTGCCCGGTCGAAAGCCCCGAGGCCGCCCGCGCCCACACCGATTTCGCCTGGCTCGCCCGCTATGACGAGGACAACCGCCGCCTGCTGGCCGATGGCACGCCGACCCGGCTGGTGTTCATCGGCGACAGCATCACCCAGGGTTGGCGCGACAAAAACCCGGAGTTCTTCTCCGAAGGCCGCGTCAATCGCGGCATCGGCGGGCAGACGACCCCGCAGATGCTGCTGCGGATGATGCAGGACGTGATCGCGCTCAGCCCGCGCGCGGTACACATCATGGCCGGCACCAACGACATCGCCGGCAACACCGGCCCGATGACCGCCGAGATGACGCACAACAACATCTCCGCCATGGCCACGCTGGCCAAGGCGCACCACATCCGCGTGCTGATCGCCTCCATCCCGCCAGCGGCGAATTTCCCATGGCGGCCCGGGCTGGATACGCGCACGCCGATCGCCGCGCACAACCTGTGGCTGCGCGATTATGCGGCGGCGAAAGGGCATGTCTGGGTGGATTATCACCCGGCCCTCGCCACGCCCGATGGCGGCATGCGCGATGGGCTGGCGGTCGATGGCGTGCACCCCACGCTGGCCGGCTATGCGGCGATGAACGCGGTTTTGTTGCCCATCCTCACCCGGCTGCATCTGGCGTGAGTCACCTGATCCCCCTGCCCCGCCTTGCAGTGGAGAAACCATGGGGCCGGGATCGGCTGCCCGCACCGTTCACCGCCCCGCCGGGCCAGCGCATCGGCGAAGTCTGGTTCGATCCGCCCGCCGCCTTGCCCGAACTGCTGGTCAAATACATCTTCACCAGCGCCGCGCTCTCGGTGCAGGTTCACCCCAGCGATGCCCAGACCCGCGCCGCCGGCCTTGGCGCGCGAGGCAAGGAGGAATGCTGGCTGGTCATCGACGCCGCGCCGGGGGCAAAGCTCGGCATCGGCCTGCGCGCGCCCTGCGATGCTGCCGCCTTGCGCACCGCCGCGCTCGATGGCTCGATCGAGGCGATGATGGTGTGGCATCCGGTGAAGCGCGGGGATTTCTTCTACATCCCCGCCGGCACGATCCACGCCATCGGCGCGGGCATCGCCGTTCTGGAGGTGCAGCAGAACAGCGACATCACCTATCGGCTCTACGACTATGGCCGCCCCAGACCGCTGCATCTCGACGAAGGCCTCGCGGTCGCCCGGCCCGAGCCATACGATACGGCGCGATGGCACCAATCGCTGCCCGCCACCGGCAACCGGCGGCTGGTCGATGGCCCATTGTTCCGGCTGGACGTCTGCGATGGCCCGATCCCTCTCGCCTATCACGGCGGTCCTGCACTGGTCATGCCCCTCGACGGCCCCCTGCGCGCCGACATCGCCCCCGGCGATTGCGCGCTCTGCACCGATCCCCGCGTGCTGGACGTGCCCGCCGGCACCCGCCTCCTGATCGCCCAGCCCTGCACGGTTGGAGATGCCCGCTGATCCGCTGGGCGACGACCCAGACACAGACGTTCGCCCGGATCGGCCAAGACCACCAAACCGCTCACGGTTCACCTCGCAGCGCGGGACACGCAGGTCTACCTGCTCGAGCCGAGGCCGGAGGCGCCTTGATCGAGGCCACCGTTCCCCAAATGGCAGGTCGCCAGCGGGGCGCAAAGCGTGCACCTGCGCTCGATGCCAAAGTCTAATCCCTGTCAGATCTCATCGGACAACACGCTGCTTGTCGTGCATAGCGCAAGGCCGACTGTCACCCTCCAGCGGCAGAGGATGGCGCCGTGAGCCGCGACACCTATCGCAAAGTGCCGGGTGGCCGCCTGATGCGGCTGGCCAGCTTTGGCCAGTTGGCGGGCGGCGTGGTCGGCGGCATGCTGACCGAGGGTGCGCGGCGACTGGCGCGGGGGGATCGGCCGCACTTGTCCGATCTGTTGCTCACCCCCGCCAATGCTTTGCGGGTGACCGATCAGTTGTCACGCCTGCGCGGGGCGGCGATGAAGCTCGGCCAGATGATCTCGATGGACGCCGGCGATGTCTTGCCCGCCGAGTTGACCGCCATTCTCGCGCGGCTCCGCGATGCGGCGCACTTCATGCCGCCCGGACAATTGAACGGCGTGCTGACCGCGCAATGGGGGGCCGGTTGGCGGCGCCAATTCGCCAGTTTCGATGATCGCCCGATCGCCGCCGCCTCGATCGGTCAGGTGCATCGCGCGCAGTTGCCCGATGGGCGGCGCGTGGCGGTGAAGGTGCAATACCCGGCGGTCGCCGCCAGCATCGATGCCGATGTCGATAATGTCGCGACCTTGCTGCGCCTGTCGGGCCTGTTGCCGGCCTCGCTGGATGTGGCGCCCTTGCTGGCCGAGGCCAAGCGCCAGTTGCACGAGGAGGCCGACTACATCCGCGAGGCCGCGCAGATGGCGCGCTATGGCGCACTGCTGGCGGGCGAGGCGGACTTTGTCGTCCCCGCGCCCTTGCCCGAGATGAGCGGGCCGCGCGTTCTGGTGATGGACTATATCGAAGCCCAACCGATCGAGACCCTCGCCAGCGCGCCGCAAGCCGTGCGCGACAAGGCGATGGATGCCTTGCTCGGCCTGGTGCTGCGCGAGATCTTCGACTTCGGCTTTATGCAGACCGACCCCAACTTCGCCAATTATCGCTGGCAGGCCGACACCGGCCGCATCGTGCTGCTGGATTTTGGCGCCGCGCGGGCGGTTCCAGAGGCGACGGCGGCGGCCTATCGCCGGCTGATGCTGGCCGGTCTGGCCGAGGACCGCGCCGCATTGAAGGCCGCGCTGGTCGAGGTGGGCTTTGTCGCGCCGCAAACCGTGCAGCGGCACGGACGGGCGCTGGATGGCATGATCGAGGTCTTGCTCGCGCATCTGGGCCGCGCGGGCCTGTTCGATTTTGCCGACCGCTCGTTTGTGGAACGGTTGCGCGCCCATGGCCAAACCATCGTCGCCGACCGCGCGGCATGGCACATTCCGCCCGCCGACACGCTGTTCGTCCAGCGCAAGGTGAGCGGCACGGCGCTTCTGGCGGTGAGGATGCGGGCGCGGTTGCCCCTGCGCGAGAAGGTGGCCGCAGCGCTGGCCTGACGGCACGATGCGGCATCAAGATCCGGGCGCGCGATAGGTGCTTCAGGGCGGGCAGAGGAAGCTGTCGCCCAGGGGATCGGCGGGATCGACCACCAGCATCCCCTGCCCGGTCATCCAGGCGCTGCCCTCCACCTGCGGCACGAACCCGGCGACGCCATCGACCGTCCGCGCCGCGACCAGTTGGCCGTCATAGCGCGTGCCCATCAGCCCGACATTGACGAACGGCTGGCCCACCGCCAACCGCCCCGTCGCCGCCAGCACCGCCATCCGCGCGCAGGTTGCAGTGCCGCAGGGCGAGCGATCGAATGCGCCACTGGCAGCCACGGGCACGTTGCGGCCGTCGGCACCTGCGGGCAATTCGTCGTCCACCCAGACGATATTGCCCACCGCCGGCACCCGCCCGCTCAGCGGATCGACCAGCGCCAGTTGTGCCGCCAATGCCGCGCGCACCGGCGCGGCGGCGGCGACCAGCCCATCGATATGTGCGGGCGCAACGCTCAGCCCGGTCAGCGCGACGGGCACGAAGGCATACCATTGCCCGCCATGGCCGATCTCCACCCGACAAGTCCGGCCATCGCCCAGCACCAGATCGACCGCGCCAAGATAATAGGCCAGCGGCGCGCGGAACGCGACCGCACGGCACACCCCCTGCTCCAGCCGCGCGGTCAGATCGACAAGGCCCATCGGGGTGCGGATGGCGAAATCGTGCCGGCCATCGGCGGCGGTCAGCCACCCTGCGGCAAACAGCGTGGTGGCAAAGCCGATCGTCGCATGGCCGCACATGTCGGGATAGCCGTGCGCGTCCATATAGACCGCACCGAACAGATCGCCCGCATGCGCCGGCGGGATCATCGCCACGCCGAACATCGAACGGTGCGCGCGCGGCTCCATCACGGCGGTGCGGCGCACCCAGTCGGCGTTGTCGCGCAATGCGTCGCGCGCAGCGCACGGGTCCATGCCCGGCGTCAGGCCAGCACCGGCGATGACGACGCGCGTCGGTTGGCCACAGGTGTGCGAATCCACCACCTCCAACCGGCGCGCGGCTGGGATGTGCAGGGCGGGCGGGCGCAGGGTCATGTCAGGAACTTTCGTGGGGCGACGGAACGCGCTTGCATAGATATTTTGAATTTGAAATATATCCAGTGTCAACGTGATTCGGCGGCCATCGCCCGGCGACATCTCGGCAAACACAGCTCATCTGTCGCAACCCGCGCGCGAAATGCCCATCAAACTGGATACGATTGTGCGCAAACGCCCCCGGATCAGTGACCAGATCTACGACCGGCTGCTCGATCGCGTGCGGCAGGGCAAACTCGCCCCCGGCGAGCGTCTGGTCGATGCCACCCTGGCCGCCGACATGGGCGTCTCGCGGATGCCGGTGCGCGAGGCGCTGAAACGCCTCGCCGACGAGGGCTACCTCACCGGCACCTCGCGCGGCTTCGCGCTTGCCGAGATCTCGGCGCACGACGCGCGCGAGATCTTCGAGATGCGCCGCCTGCTCGAACCGCGCGCGGTGGCCAGCGCGGTGCTGCACGTGCCGGCGGAAGGCCTCGCCGCCCTGGACGCCATACACGACGACGCGCAACAGGCGATCGCCGATGACGATACCGCGCAGTTCATCCAGGCACTCCGCCGCTTCCGCAACCTGTGGCTGGAGCATGTGCCCAACCGGCGGCTGGCGGAGACTGTCCACCGCACCATTGCGCAGATCGACGGTATCCAGCGGGTGTCCTTTGCCGATCCGGCGGCGCGGCTGATCGTGGCCCATGCGTTGACCCGGCTGCTGGCCGCGTTCCGCGCGGGTGATCCGCTGGCCGCCCAAGACATCGTCGCCAACCTGATCGAGCGCGGACAGGACATTTTCCTCGGCATCCGCGCCGCTTGATCAATCCCTTTCACGCCTGCCCCGGGATGATGACCCCATGACGCGTAACTCGCTCCTCGTTGCCCTGTTGCTCTCCGGTGCGGCCTTGCCCGTCATCGCTCATGCCGATGCGCCCGATGCCCTGCCGCCGCGCCTCGCGGCGCTGCTGGCGCGGATGACCCTGCCCGAGAAGATCGACCTGATCCGGGGCGTGGAAGAACCCAAGACCACCAATCTGGGTGAGGCGGGCTATCTCGCCGGGGTGCCGCGCCTCGGGGTACAGCCGATCCGCCTGGCCGATGGCCCGCCCGGCGTGCTGGTCAGCCGGCCCTCGGTGGCCGAAGTCGCGACCATGGGCCTTGCCGCCACGTTCGATCCCGCCATCGCCCGCGCCAACGGCACGATCATCGCCGACGAAGCGCGCCGGCTGGGCATCGATGTGGTGTTGCAACCGTTCATCAACATCGATCGCGATATTGCCTTCACGCGCAGCTACAACACCTTCGGCGAGGACCCGGTGCTGACCGGCACCATCGGCGCAGCGGAAGTGACCGGCATCCAGTCGCGCGGGGTGATGGCGCAGGCCAAGCACTTCGTCGCCTATGACAGCGACGCCATCGACATCCGCCTCGGCGCGCAGGCCCTGCACGAGATCTATGCCGCGCCGTTCCGCGACGTGATCGATGCCGGCGTTTCCTCGATCATGTGCTCGTACAACAAGGTCAATGGCGACTGGGCCTGCGGCAACAAGGGCACGCTGACCGGCATTCTGGGCGACGATCTGCACTTCCGGGGCTTCGTCACATCCGATTGGGGCGCGGTCCACGGCAACCACCAGGTGCCCGCCGGCATGGACATGGAAATGCCCGGCGCCCTGCCCGCGACCAATCCGTTCGCCGGTATCCTCCCGGCTTACTCGGACATCACCCCTGCGCCGCATGTGATTCCGCGCCCCGATTTCGGCATGTTCACCCGCGTCTTCGTCAGCGGCATGCCCGAGGAGCCGCCCGTTTCGGCGCCCGATTGGGAAAAGACCTTCCCGGTCAACACCCGCTTCGCCAACCTCTCCGAAGCGATGGCCGACGGTTCAGTGACCATCGCCGACATCGATCGCGCCGCCGGGCGGGTGCTCTATGAACTCGATCGCTTCGGCAAAGTTGCCGGCGGCGCGCCGGTGACGCTTGATCCGATCATGAGCCTCGAACAGATCGACGCGGTCAACCGCCGCACCGCGCAGGAAGCGGCGGTGTTGCTGAAGAACGAGGGCCATGCCTTGCCGCTGACCGCCGCCGATCTCGGCCATCTGGCGCTGATCGGCCCGGGCGCGGCGCAGACCGTGGCCATCGGCAAGGCCGGCGAGCGGTCGCTGGGCATGCCGGGGCGGCAGGTTTCGCCGTTTGCGGCGCTCGGCGCGGCGGGCGCGGTGCTGGCGGTGGCCGATGACATGACCGGCGTGCCGGTGCCGGCGCTGACCGGATTGGTGGTGCAAGGCGATCCCGCGCCCTCCGCGACTCAGATCGATTTCACCGGCGCCCACGCCCTTCCCGCCGGCGGCCATCACGCGTGGGAGGGCGATCTCAACGTCGCTGCCGCCGGGCGCTATTGGCTGGGGGTCCAGATGCTGGGCGTGCGCGGCAGCCTGTGGCTCGATGGCAAGCGAATCGGTGGATCGACGTCGTACCTCGGCACGCTCCACGGCGACACCGTGCAGGCCAACCAGGACAGCCTGCTGCCCACGCGGGACGGGCTGGACAACGTGCGCGTTGCCGCCACGCTCACCGCCGGCACGCACAAGATCCGCGTCGAGGCCGAGCCCGATGGCTCCGGCGCGCCCGAGCAGGTGCGCCTCGCCTGGTCGACGCCGGCCATGCAGCAAGCCGACCGCGATGCCGCCGTCGCCGCCGCGCGCCATGCCGGCAAGGCGATCATCTTCGCCTGGAGCCGCAATGCGCCCGTCTTTCACCTGCCCGGCGATCAGGATGCGCTGATCGCCGCCGTCGCCGCCGCCAATCCCAACACCGTGGTCGTGCTGAACACCAGCCAGCCGGTGGCGATGCCGTGGCTGCCCAAGGTCAAGGCGGTGTTGCAGATGTGGTGGACCGGCGATCAGGGTGGGCCGGCCACAGCCGATCTGCTGACCGGGCGGGTGTCGCCGGGGGGGCGCTTGCCGTTCACCTGGGGCGCGCGGATCGAGGATTATCCCGCCACCGACCCCGCCCACCCCGAGCGTTCGGCCAAGGGCGTGAGCGGCACGACGACTTATTCCGAGGGGATCGATGTCGGCTATCGCTGGTTCGATCGGCAAAGGATCGCGCCGCTTTACGCCTTCGGCCATGGGCTGAGTTACACGCATTTTGCCTATTCCGGGCTGGCCCTGGCGCGGACGGCCGATGGCGGCGCGGATGTGACATTTACCCTGTGCAACACGGGCGCGGTGGCCGGCGACGAGGTCCCCCAGATTTACCTCGCCGCGCCGCAGGCGACGGTGCCGGGGGCCGCGTTTGCGGTGAAGGCGCTGGCCGGGTTCGCGCGGGTATCGCTTGCCCCTGGCGCGACGCAGGCCGTGACGCTGCACCTGCCGGCGCGGCGGTTCGAATATTGGTCAGAGGCCGCGCAGGACTGGCGGCGCGCGCCCGGCGCCCGCGCGGTGCTGGTGGGCGCCGCTTCGGACGACATCCGTCTGGACGGCACGCTGCCCGCCGAGGGCGCGGGCCGGTGACCTCCGCCACCCAGCGCCACCGCGCAGCAGCCGCCGCGACTGTCGGCAACGCCTTGCAGTTCTATGATTTCTTTCTTTACGCCACGGCGGCGGCATTGGTGTTCAAGAGCCAGTTCTTCCCCTCGACCAATCCCATCGTCGGCACGCTGGGCGCCTTTGCCGGCTATGCGGTGGGGTTCGTGTCGCGGCCCTTGGGCGGGGTGGTGTTCGGCCATATCGGCGATCGCTTCGGACGCAAGATCACGCTGACCTGGACGCTTGGACTTATGGGTCTGGCGACCTTCGCGATCGGCCTGCTGCCCGGTTATGCCCGGATCGGCCCGGCGGCGCCGGCCCTGCTGGTGCTGCTGCGCTTGCTGCAAGGCTTTGCCGCCGGTGGGGAGTGGGGCGGCGGCATCCTGATGGCCACAGAGAACGCCCCGCCCCACCGGCGCGGCCTGTTCGGCGCTTGGAGTCAGGCGGGTGTCGGCATCGGCTTCATCCTCGCCTCGGGGGCGTTTTCGCTGGTGCACCGGCTCGATGCGGCGGCGTTTCTGGCGTGGGGATGGCGCTTGCCGTTCCTCGCCAGCGTGGTGGTGGTGGCGGTGGGCTTCGTGATCCGCTGGCGGGTCGATGAGAGCGAGGAGTTCCTCGCCGCCGAGAGCCGTGACCCGCACAGCCACCCGGTGCGCGATGTGCTGCGCCGGCATCCCTGGCCGCTTGCGCTGGCCGGCGGGGTGCTGCTGGCCGAGATGACCGGGCCGCTGCTAACCACCACCTTCGCGCTCGCTTATGGCAGCCTGCGCGGGGTGGACAGCGGGTTGATGCTGACCGCCGTGACCATCTCGATGGTGGCGGACACGGTGATGATGCTGGTGTTCGGCGCATTGTCGGATCGGATCGGGCGCGTGCCGGTGTTCGGCTTTGGCATCGTGGCGATGACGCTGGGCATGTACCCGTTCTTCATGGCGATGAGCAGCGGATCGCCCCTGGTGGTGATCGCGGCCTTCGCGGCGATCAACGGCATCGGCCACGCCGCGATGGTCGGCACCGAGCCGGCGCTGCTGACCGAACTGTTCCCCGCCGCGCTGCGTTCATCGGCGCTGGCATTGGCGCAGTCGGTGGCCTCGGTGCTGGTCGGCTTCGTGCCGCTGGCGGCGACGAGCCTGTACTACGCCACCGGCTCGATCCTCGCCGTGGTGGGGTTGATGGGCGCGGTCGGGGCGATCTCGCTGGCGGCACTGCTGGCGGCGGGGCGGGTGCTCGGCGTCACTCGATCGCCAGCCGGTTGAGATTGCTGACCATCTTCTGCAACGTGCGGATCAGCACGCCCAGATCGGCGTCATCGATGCCTTCCACCGCGCGCGCCACCTGACGCGCCACCACCGGCGTCAACGTGCCCATCAACGCAATGCCTTCGCCGGTCAGCGCCACTTCGGTCACGCGGTTGTCCTCGGCGCCCGGCTGCGTCGCCACCAGCCCGCGGTCGACCATGCGCTCGATGGCGCGGCTGACGGTCGGGCGTTTGAGCAACGCGACCTCGGCCAGTCGCCCGATGCTGATCGGCGCCTGTTCGCGCAGAACGGTCATGACCCGGTACATCGAGCGATCGATGCCATTGCGCGAGAGCGCGAGATCCATGTCTTCGTGGTATTTGAAGTCGGCGTTCGCGATCAGGTAGAACGGCGAGTTTTCGAGCTTGAAGCCGGCGCGCGTGGGATCGCCCATCTTGGCGAACGACATGGAAATTCCTCCCTGATTCCGCCCGCTTGGCTGGGCATGCCGGCTTCTATGGCTGGTGCGACCGGGCTTCGTCCATCAAAATGCGTTCATAGTCACATTTCTGACTTGCCACGTCGCAGAGATAGGTTACTTTGCACATATCGCCCTGGGGGAATCGGGGCATGCAATCTCGGCGCGATGCTGCGATATTGCGTTCATATTCACGCGCTTTTGATCACATACGACCCGGCGCATTAATGGTCGGGCACAACGATCGCAGGTCGAATAACAATCCTACATAAACATGAGGGAAGACCATGCTGCCTAGCTTGATGTCGCGCACACGCCACAGGGCGCTTTTGGCCCTGGCCATTTCGGGCTGTTCGCTCGCCCCGTTCACCATCGCCCAAGCCGCCGATGCCCCGCCCGCCGCCGATGCCGGCGATAACGCCATCGTCGTCACCGGCACGCGCAGCGCCAACCGCAAGGCTTTGGACAGCGTCAGCCCGGTCGATATCTTCTCGGGCGCCAAGCTGCGCGAGAGCGGCGAGAGCAACCTGACCGGTGCGCTGACCCAGATGTCGCCGGCGATCTCGACACTGAACTTCGGCCAGGATCTGGGCGCGATGGTCAACTCGATCCGCCTCCACGGGCTCAGCCCCGACGATTCGCTGGTGCTGATCAATGGCAAGCGCCGCCATACCAGCGCCTACATCTATGCCTCGCCGGGGCCGACGCAGGGTTCGTCCGCCGCCGACCTCGACATGATCCCGATGGCGCTGATCGACCATGTCGAACTGCTGCGCGATGGCGCCGCGGCTCAGTACGGGTCGGACGCGATTGCCGGCGTCGTCAACATCATCCTCAAGACCGGCAACCATGGCGGCACCCTCGAAGCCATGGGCGGCGCGTTCGAGCATGGCGACGGCGCGACCGCCGGCGGCGATGCCGATGCCGGCTTCAAGCTGCCCAACGGCGGCTTCCTCCACGTCAGTGCCGACGTGCATTACAACGACTACACCAACCGTTCGGGCACCGACACGCGCTATAACGCCAATGTCGACAAGGCCTTTGGCGCGCCGATGGTCGCGCGCGAGAATGTCGGCTTCAACGCCGAACTGCCGCTGAACGCGGATGTCACCGCCTATGCGTTCGGCACTTATGCGCATCGCCATGCCGGCTCGTTCGGGTTTTATCGCACGCTCGCCGGCGTGTACGCCAACGGCTATTCGCCCAACGACCTGATCGACGAGGACGACTACGGCCTGACCGGCGGCCTGAAGGGCGACGACATCGCCGGGTTCTACTGGGATCTGTCGAGCACGTATGGCAACGATCACATCAAGGCCAGCCAGAACCAGTCGGCCAACCCCGATCTCTATGCAGCCACCGGCGCCACCCCGACCAGCTTCTACCTCGGCAAGTACAACGAGGCCGAGTGGACCACCAACCTCGACCTGACACGCCCGGTCGACCTCGGCTTCATCGCCCAGCCGGCCACGCTGGCGCTGGGCGCCGAATACCGCCGCGACTACTATGGCCTCGGCGCGGGCAATGCCGCCGCGACTTATGGCTCGGGCAATTCGGCCTCGCCGGGCCTGCCCGCCACCAGCGCCGGCTATCACCACCGCAGCAACTACGCCTTCTATGGCGATTGGGACATGCATGTGGTGCCGGCCTGGGAAATCGATGCGGCCGGCCGGGTCGAGCATTACTCGGATGTCGGCACCGCCGTTTCGGGCAAGATCTCCACGCGCTATGAGATCAGCCAGGGCCTTGCCGTGCGCGGCACATTCTCCAACGGCTTCCGCGCGCCCAGCCTGGCGCAGGAATACTTCTCGAACCTCGGCGTCTCGCCAGAGGCGGCCTCGGGCCAACTCGCGGTCAACTCGGCGGCGGCACGGTTCATCGGCGCCAAGGCGCTCAAGCCCGAACGCTCGGACAACCTCAGCTTCGGCCTCGTCGCCTCGCCGACCAGCCAGTTGCACTTCACCGTCGATCTCTACCAGATCGTGATCCACAACCGCATCGGTTCGGGCGGCAGCTACAGCGGCGCCACCGCGCTGGAGGCGCTGTCGCTGGGCGGCTATACCGTGCCCAGCACGATCACGGCGGACGCGGTGTCGGCCACGTATTACGCCAACGTAGCCAACACCCGCACGCGCGGCATCGATGCCACCGCAGACTATGTGCAGGATCTGGGTGACGCCGGCGCGATCGATTGGAGCCTGGCGCTGGAAGTCAACCGTACCAAGGTCACGCATGTCAATGTCGATACCAACGGCAATGCCTTGCTCGATACCCAGCAGATCAACTGGCTGACCCATTCGGAACCGGCGGACAAGATCACGCTGGGCGCGGCATGGAAGCATGGTCCGCTGAACATTGCGGTCCACGAGATCCGCTGGGGTCCGTTGCAGGACTATATGTACTATGTCTCCGGCCCGAACGCCTGGTCGCCGACGTACTCATTCCACCAGTCGGCGCGTTACACCACCAACCTCGAGGCCAGCTATGACCTCACGGCCAACTTGCGCATGACGATCGGCGGCGAGAATATCTTCAACGCCTATCCGGCGCGGGTGCCGGCGATTGCCAACCTCGATGGCGCGACGGTCTATGATTACAACAACACCCAGATCGGCATCAACGGCGGCTTCCTCTACGGGAAGGTGCGCCTGAAGTTCTGATCCCCCAGGATGCGGCCGGTATCCCGTATGGGTGCCGGCCTCATCCCCAATTCCATAAAGGGTTTTTGCGTGACGCGTTTCATCAGGGTGCTCGAGCCGCGTTCGGGTCTCGATTGCCGCATCGAACTGCTCGACCATCTGGCGCCGCGCAGTGCGGCGGCCTTGTGGGCGATCGCCGGGACCGGCGGCGCCCATTTCGCGCAACACGCGATGTGGACCGGGCCGGAAATCTCGTGCCCGGTGCTGGAGGACCGCTTCCCCGCCGGCGATGCCTTCGATGCGATCCCGCTGGAAAACGCCACCAGCTTTCCCGCCGCCGGCGATATCGCCACGGTCTATGCCGCCAAGGGCACATGGGCCGGGATGCCGCCCGCCGCCCTGTTCGATATCGGCCTGTTCTATGGCGAGGGCGCGCGGTTGCTGATGCCGATGGGCTGGATCATGGCCTCGGTCTCGGGGCGCGTGGTGGCGGATGACATGGCCGCCTATCGCGCCGCCTGCGCCGCCATCCGCCGCAACGGCATGTGCGATCTGGAATTCCGGCAGGACGTTTGATGAGCCGTTTTGGTCGTTTCGAAACGCCCTCGCTCTGGGCGGCGACCGGCGTGCCGGCAACGCCCGTGCGCGGTACGCTGGTGGCCGATGTCGCGGTGGTGGGCAGCGGCGTGGTCGGCATGTCGATCGCGCTGCATCTGGCCGAGCAGGGCTGCCGCGCCGTCGTGCTCGATGGCTCCACCGGCGATGCCGCGACCCGCGCCTCGCTGAGCAGCGGCGGGCTGATCGCGCCGCAACTGGTGCGCGGCAATGCCGTCACCGTGCGCGATCGGTTCGGCGAGGCCGGCGAACGCTTTGTCGCCGGCGTGGCGGCGGCGGGTGGCGCGACGTGGGATCTGATCGCGCGCCACGGGCTGGATTGCGACGCCGCGCCCACCGGCTTCCTCGCCCCGTTCCGCGCGCCGCAACGGGCGCAGATCGAGGATACCCTGCGCACATGGGCGGGTCTGCGCGATGACCTCAGCCTGCTGGACGCCGCCGAAACCCGGCGGCTGACCGGCTGCACCGGTTATGACGGCGCGCTGCTCGATCGCAGTGGCGGGGCGCTGAACCCCAACGCCTATGCGTGGGAAATGGGCCGCCGCGCCGCCGAACTCGGCGCGCAGGTTTTGCGCGGGGCGCGGGTGCTCGGCTGCGAGACCGTGCCCGATGGCGTGCAGCTCCATCTGGCCGATGCGACGGTGCAGGCCGGGCGCGTCATCCTCGCGGCCAACGGCGGCAACATGGCGCTGCATCCGGCGCTGGCGCGGACGGTGCTGCCGCTGGCGGTGCGCGAGGTGGCGACGATGCCGCTGCCCGTCGACCTGCGCGCGCGGGTGATGCGCGAGGGCCATGCGATGACCGATCGCGGGCCGGATATCTTCACGCTGCGCTATGATGCCGCAGGCCGCCTGATCACCGCCGCGACGATGCCGTGGGGTCAGGGCAAGGCCGCGCTGGAACGGGCGGTCAACGCCAGGATGGCGCGCATGATCCCCGGCTGGCGCGCCACGCCGCTCAGCCATGCGTGGACGGGCACGGCATGGCTCAATGCCGATCTGCAACCACGCTTCGTCCTGCCCGAGAGCAACATGCTCGCCGTGCAGGCCTGCAACGGTCGCGGCGTGGCGCTGGCCGCGCTCATCGGCCGCGATGCCGCGCGCTGGGCGCTGACCGACGCCACCGACTTGTGCCTGCCGATCACCAGCCCGCGCCCGATCGCCGCCTATGCGGTTGCGCGCCGGCTGCCCAATTTCGCCATGGGGCTGGCCGCGGTCAAAAGCCGCATCGCCGCCTGAACTTGCCCAAGGAAACCATCATGCCCACCCTCGCCCAGCGCATTCTCACGTCCGGCGCCAAAAGCTATGGCATGTTCGCCAAGGCCGCCGCCATCACCGGGCGGGATCTGATCCACCTCGAACTCGGCATGCCGGTCCACGACACGCCGGATGTGATCAAGGAGGCCGCCATCGCCGCCCTGCGCGCGGGCGAAGTGCACTACAGCGACTTTCGCGGCATCGCGCCCTTGCGCGCGGCGCTGGCCGAGCGGCTGCGCACCCACAACGCGATGGACGTGACCGCCGATCAGGTACTGGTGACCAATGGGCTGACCCATGCGTCCTATGCCGCATTCATGGCCACGATCGATCCGGGTGACGAGGTGATCCTGCTCGATCCCTATTACCCGCAGCACATCGGCAAAGTCCGCCTCTGTGGCGGCGAGGTGGTGCTGGCGCCATTGGATGCGGCCAAGGGTTTCGCGCTGAACCCCGCATTGATCGCGCCCAAGATCACCCCGCGCACCAAGGCGATCGTGCTGGTCAACCCGTGCAACCCCACCGGCCGCGTCTACACCCGCGCCGAACTGGAAGGGTTGGCCGAACTCGCCATCGCGCACGACCTGATCGTCATCTCGGACGAGGTCTATGAGCAGGTGATCTTCCCCGGCGCCGCGCACATCAGCATCGCCAGCTTGCCCGGCATGGCCGATCGCACCATCACCACATGTGCCTTCACCAAGGCCTATGCGATGGACGGCTGGCGGCTGGGCTATGCCGTGGCCAGCCCGGCCCTGATCGAGGCCATGTTGAAGATCGGCACCAACATGGTGACCCATGTTAACACTTTTATCCAATATGGCGCACTGGCGGCGATCACCGAGGGCCAGGCCGAAGTCGCCCGCATGATCGCCGAGGACGCCGCCAAGCGCGACCTGGTGGTGCGCGCGTTGAACCAGATGCCCGGCGTGACCTGCGCCGCGCCCGCGGGCACGATCTACGCCTTCCCCGACATCACCGGCACCGGGCGCAATTCCGCCGAACTGGCCGACGCGATCCTTGAAGAATGCGATGTCGTGGTGGAGGCGGGCAGCTTCTATGGCGCCGCCGGCGAGGGCCACCTGCGCGTCTGTTTCGGCTCGCAAAGCGATGCGCGGCTGGCCGAGGCGATGGAACGGCTCAGCCGGTTCTTCAACCGGGACTGAGCCAGCCGTCAGGGGCGGGGCCGCGAGGTTCCGCCCCTATTGATGCGCAGCGCAGCGGTGGCGATCAGCACCACCGCCAGATTGACCACCAGCGCCACCAGCCCGATGTCCCAATGCACACACAGCGCCGCCGCGCGCGCCGTCACCGCCGGCACCCACAGCACCGCAAACCCCGCGACCAGTCCCGCCGCCACCGCCACCGCGGGCACCCCGCGCCCGGCAAAGGCCAGATAGACCCCCGGCGCCAGCATCCCGATCGCCGCATAGGCCGACAGCCCCAGCGCCACCAGCGACTGACTGGCCCCCAGCGCCAGCCACAGCGCCGCCCCGGCAAACCCCACCATCGACAGCCGCGAGACGGCCAGCTCGCGCGCATCTGCCATCGCCGGCCACCACGGGCGCACCACATTGCGCGCAAAGATCGATCCACATGTCAGCAACAGCACCGACCCCGGCACCAGCGCCAGCAGCGCCGCCGTACCGGCGAACAGCCCCACCAGCCATGCCGGGCACCGCTGGGTCACGAAAGTCAGCAGCAAGGCGTTGGGATCGTCGCCCGCCGGATGGGTGCCGGCCAGCAATGCCGCAAAACCCAGCGCGATGATGAAGAAATAGGATAGTGAATAGAGCGGCTGAAACACCGCATTGCGCCGGATCGTGTCCTGACCGCCCGCCGAATAGCAAAGCTGGAACATATGCGGGAACACATAAGTACCGATCGCCACGTTGATCGCCGATGTCGCCAGCCACACCGTGTCCAGCCCCAGCTCGGGCCGTAACCCCGGAAAGCGCACCGCCTGCGGATGGAGATCCTGCACCCGGCGGAATACGTCGAGCAGCGACTGCGCGCCGACCAGTCGCGCCACGCCGGCGGCCAGCACCGCCATCACCGCCAGCATCAGCACATCCTTGACGCCCGCAGCAAACGCCGCCGAGCGCAACCCGGCGAGAAACACGAAGGCCAGCATCGCCGCCACCGCCAGACAGGCCGCCGCCGTCGCCCCTACCGCCGGCCCGATCGCCAGCCGCAGCACCAGCCCCAGCGCGGTCACCTGAATCTGCACATAGACCACCAGCGCCACCAGCCCGGCCAGCGCCACCACCACGCCCAGCGCGCGCGAACCATAGCGATGCGCAAAGAAATCGGCCTGAGTCACCAACCCATACGCACGGCCATAGGCGTGGATGCGCGGCGTCAACCAATAGCCCACTGCCGCCGACAACGACACCGAACAGAACGCCAGATAGGCCGGCGCGCCATAGGCCCAGGCAAACCCCGAAATCCCCAGCACCGCAAACGTCGTGTAGATCTCGCCCGCGTTGAGGAACCAGAACACCAGCGTGCCCATCTTGCGCCCGCCCAGCGCCCATTCCTCCAGCGAATGCGCGCGCACCCGCGCCTGCGCCCGGCCATAGAGCATCGCCGCCAGCGTCGTGCCCAGCACGATGGCGAGAACCAGCGCGCGGATCATGCCCCCGCCCCGCGTCCATCGAGCGCATAGCGCAGCGCCAGCACCCCCGTGGCGAACAGGATGCCGGCCATCTGCCACGCCATCGCAAACGGCAACCCCAAAGGCCGCCACGCCACGCCATTGGCCCAGGGCGCCAGCCCCAATTGCCACCCGAACGGCAGCAACAGCAGCAGATCGGCGCGGCGCGAGACCGGTAGCGGGGGATTTGGCTGGTCGTCGGGCACGATTGCGGCTCTTTCGGTACGGAATAAGGCAATGCAGCGCAGCGTGGCCCCGGCGCGGTCACGCCGGCAATGATAATCTAATCGCGATGTCGTTGCGCTCGCGGCAACGCTTACCCCCGCGTTGGCAGGGGCCGGTTCCATTGCCGCAACTGCGCCTCGATCACCTTGCTCAACCGGGCCGGCGCGCCCTCCAACTGGCGGCCGGCGCGCAGCACCAGACTGATCGTGGTCTCCTCGATCTCGTCATCGGCGATGGCCACGCTGATCAGGTGCCGCTCCTCCAACTCGCGCCACAGCGAGACTTGCGGCAGGATCGTCACCGCCGCGCCGGAGAGTGCCATCTCGCGCATCACGTGGATCGAATTGGTCGTGATCGCCGGTTCGAGATACGTCTGGTGCCGCGCCTCGGCCCGCGCCAGGATCTGGCGCAGGCGGAAGGCGCGCGGGGACAGGCACAGCGGCTGCCGGGCAAGCTCCGCCATCGTCACGCTGGTGGCGGTGGCCAGCGGATGGCCGGGGTGGACGATCGCCATCAAGGGCTGGGCGATGCTGGACCGCACGCTCAGCTTGATGTCGGGCGTGGCGTGGAACACCAGCCCCAGATGCGCGTCGTCATCCACCACCATCCGCGCGATGTCCTGCGTGGGGGCAATGGTCAGGTCCAGCCGGATGTGGGGATTGGCGCGGGTGAAGCCCTCGATCATCTGTGTGAAGCCGCCGCCGAGAAACCCCTCGCCCACCGCCAGAATCACATGCCCGGTCTTGACCGCGCGCAGTTCCTCCAGCTTGGCGCGCAAGGCCTCGCGGTCGGCCAACTGGTTGCGGTAATGGGCGATGACGATCTCGCCGGCATGGGTCAGGCGGATACCGCGCCGGCCTTTCTCGATCAGCGCGAGGCCATGCAACTCCTCCAGTTGCGCCACTTGCCGGCTGATCGAGGAGGCGGCGACGTTGAGCCGGTCGCTGGCCGCGCGCATGGAGCCGGCGCTATAGGCCTCGAACAGATAGCGCAGGCCGGTGTCCGACATCGGGAAACGTCCTTTCGCTGGGATAGGGATCGCGCGAGGCTGCCGCTTCTTTGCGCTCAGCGCAACGACATTTGCAATGACGCGACATTGTTCGCGATGAACCCCGCTGCCACACGGGATCGGCAACGGCGCGCATCGCCGCCGCAACTGATTGAAATCGGGACACGAGAGAGACCATGGCTGAGGGCAAACGCGACAGGGTGGGCTGGAAGGGCTACATCCCGGCGATCACCACCCCGTTCGCCGCCGACGGCGCATTGGACGAACCCGGGCTGGGCCGCTTGCTCGAATGGCTGGTGGGCGAAGGGATGCACGGGCTGGTCATCGCCGGCACCACCGGCGAGTGGACCAGTCTCTCCGCCGCCGAGCGCGCGCGCCTGTTCGCCGTCGCCGGGGCGCAGATGGGCCGCCACCTGCCGCTGATCGCCGGTTGCTCCAGCTTCACCGCCGCCGAGACGATCGCCTTTGCCCACCATGCCCGCGACGCCGGGTTTCAGGGCGTGCTGGTCACCCCGCCGCCCTATATCCGCCCGCGCGCCGACGAGATCTTCGCGTTCTACGCGACGGTGGGCGCGGCCATCGACCTGCCGCTGTGCGTCTACAACTGGCCGCCGGGCACCGGCATCGACATGCCGTTGGAACTGCTCGAACGGCTGGCCGGGATCGATGCGGTGGTGGCGATCAAGCAATCCACGTCGGATTTCTCGCGCTTTGCCGATACGTGGTTCGCGCTGAACGACCGGGTGCGGGTATTCGGCTTTCCGATGAACGAGATCGGGCTGACGATGCTGCGCGTCCATGGCGGCGACGGCACGATGGGCGCGGGCGGCGTGCTGGGCAGGGCGCAGTCGGGGTTCTATGACAAGCTCTGGGCCGGCGACATCGATGGCGCGCGGGCCTGTGGGCTGAAGGACCGGGTGTTGATGAACGAGTGGTACACGCCCGAACTGGTCGGCCGGTTCGGTTCGGGGCCGGCGATCCTGAAGGCGGCGCTCGATGCGCAAGGGTTGCCCGGCGGGCCGGTGCGCGCGCCGCTGCTGGGCGTCAGCGATGCCGACCGCGAAACGATTGCCGAGACGCTGCGGAAGCTGCACATCATCTGACCATGGACGCCGACATCCTGATCATCGGAGGCGGGCTGCTGGGGTGCGCCAGCGCCTGGCATCTGGCCCGCGCCGGCCTGACGCCGCTGGTGATCGAGGCGGGGGCGCTGAATGCGGGGGCATCGGGGCAGAACGCCGGATCGCTGCATTTCCAGATCGAGCGGCGGTTTCTGGAACAGGCCACCGATGCGGCGGCGCTGGGCAGCCGGATTGTCGCGCTGAACCGGCTGGCGATTGCCGAATGGGCGGGGCTGGAGGCGTTGCTCGGCGGCGATCTGGGCATCCACATGCACGGCGGCCTGATGGTGGCCGAAACCGAGGCCGATGCCGAACTGCTGGCCTTCAAGGTGGCGCGCGAGAACGCGCTGGGCCTGCCGACCGAACTGCTCGATGGCGCGGCCTTACCTGGTCTGGCGCCATACCTGTCGCGCGACCTGCGCGGGGCGGCGTGGCTGGCCAGCGAGGGTCACGCCAACCCGCGCATCCTCGCCACCGCCTTTGCCGCCGGGGCGCAGGCAATGGGCGCGCGGTTCCATGCCCGCACCCGGCTAACCGGATTGCGCATGACGCGCGACGGCGGTTACGAGATCGAGGCCGGCAGCCAGACATGGCGCGCACCGCAAGTCATGCTCGCCTGTGGCCACTGGAGCGCGCAAGTGGCGGCACGGCTGGGGCTGCATCTGCCGCTCTACCCGGTGCCGCTGACCATGAGCGTGACCGACCGCACCGCGCCGTTCCTGCCTTACCTGATCCAGCACGTGGGCCAACGGCTGTCGATGAAGCAGGCCGAGGATGGCAATATCGTGATTGGCGGCGGCTGGTCGGCGCGCATGGCGCGGGGCGGCGATGGCTTGCCCGATCTGGATGCCCCCGCTGAGCTGGTGCCCGAACATGTGTGCGCCAATCTGGCGGTGGCGGCGCGGGTGATGCCGGGGCTGGCGCGGCGTACGTTGTTGCGCAGTTGGACGGGGATCACCTGTATCTCCGCCGACCAGTTGCCGATTGCGGGGATGATCGATGCCGCACCGGGGCTGCACGTGGCGGCGGGCGGGTCGATGTTCACGCTGGGGCCGCTGGTGGCGCGGTTGCTGGCCGAGAGCATCGCCAGCGGCGCGCCCTCCGCCGATCTGGAGCCGTTCAGTCCGCGTCGGTTTGCCCACCTCAATGCCTTCACGGTGCTGCCATGACGCGTGATCCGCGCCGCCACGACGGCGTGACCCGCCCCGCCCCGCTGACCATCGTGTGCGACGGCGCGCCCTTGTCCGCCTATCCGGGCGAGACGGTGGCGGCAGCGCTTTTGGCGGCATCCATGCGCAGATTGCGCGATGACCGCAGCGACCGCCCGCGCGGGATGTTCTGCAACATGGGCACGTGCAGCGAGTGTTTCGTCTGGCTGCGCGAGGGTAGCGCGGCACAGTGGCACCGCCGCCGCGCGTGCCTGACCCCGGTGTCTGCCGATCTGGAACTCAGCACCCGCGAGGACACCTGCAATGCGGACTGACCCGTTCGATGTCGCCATCGTCGGCGCGGGCCCGGCGGGGCAGGCGGCGGCGCGGGCGACCGTGGCGGCGGGCCTCACCACCGCGCTGATCGACGAGCAACCGCGCCCCGGCGGCCAGATCCTGCGCCAGCCGCCGGTGGGGTTCGGCGTGGCGGGGTGGATGTCGGGCCGCGCCTATCGCCCGCTGCGCCAGTTGCTCGCCGCCACCGAGGACGACACGGCGCTGCACTGGCTGGGCGGCACCAGCGTGGCGGGGATCTGGGCGGATAGGGCAGGCGGCTTTCGCCTGCATCTGGCCGGCGCGCGCAGTGGGTCGTTGCACGCACGCCGGGTGCTGATCGCCACGGGGTGTTACGATATGCCGGTGGCGCTGCCGGGCTGGACGCTGCCCGGGGTGATCAGCGCCGGGGCCGCGCAGACGCTGCTGAAATCGCAGCAGATACTGGCCGGACAGCGGTTGGTGCTGTTCGGATCGCATCCGTTGCAACTGGTGCTGGCACAGCAATTCGTCGCGGCGGGGGGCGATGTGGCGGCGGTGCTGTTCCCGCAGACGCGGGCGCAGATGCTGCGCGCGGCCTGGCCGCATCTGGCGGGGGCGCTGCGCACGCCGGGCCCGTTGCTGGCGGCGGCGGGGGCATTGGCGGCGCTGCGCCGCGCGGGGGTACCGGTCATCCATGGCGCCGCCGTCACCCGCCTCACCGCCGATGACAGCGGCGCGGCACTGGGCGGCGTCGATTATGTGGCAGGCGGGGTCGAACACCACCTCGCCTGCGACGTCGCGGCGCAATGCTTTGGCTTCGTGCCGCAATCCGATCTGCCGCGACAGGCCGGCGCACGGGTCGCATGGTCCGCGCCGGCGGGTGGATGGGCTACGCTCTGCGACGCGCGGATGCAATCGAGTGTGCCGGGGCTCTACGTTGCGGGCGAAACGACCGGCGTCGCCGGGGCCGAGATCGCCATGATCGAAGGCGCGATCGCCGGATTGGCGATGGCCGACGCGGCGGAGGACGATCTCCGCCGGTTCCGCGCCCGCCACCGCAGATTGGCCCCCTTTGCCGCCCTGCTGCGCGCGGTGGCCGATCCGCAACCGTGGTGGCCGGCGGCGGGCGGCGACACACTGCTCTGCCGTTGCGAGGATGTCTCTGCCGCGACCGTGGACGCCGCGATCGCCGATCTCGCCCCTTTCGGCCCCGATGCCAGCGCGATCAAACAACGCTGCCGGATCGGCATGGGGCTGTGCCAGGGGCGCTCATGCGAACATGCCTTGGTGCGCCGGCTGGCCGCCGCGCAGGGCCTTGCGCCGGGCGATGTTGCCCCGTTCCGCACGCGGTTCCCGGTACGCCCGCTGCCCATCGACGCATTGATCGAGGATGCACCATGACGACGGTGCATTGAATGCAACGAAGCCGCACAAGCGATGTCATTGCCCCCGATCCGGTGCCCGATAGGCTGCCCCCAACCGCACTGGGGAGCCGATTATGCCAGCAACCGCCACCCGCCCGATCTTCACCGCCGATCACGTGTCCTGGACCGTGGCCGATGCCGATGCCGTGGCACAGTTCTACATCGACGTGTTCGGCGCGACCGAACTTTTCCGCATGGGGCCGATCGACGCCGCCGACATCCCGCCGATGCCCGATGGCCGCGACTGGATGGCGGCGCATGTCAATGTGCCGGGCGGCGCGCTGCGCCTGATCATGCTGAAGCTGACCGAGACGCTGAACTTCCAGCTCGTGCAGTATGACAAGCCCGCCGATCGCGGGGCGACACTGCCGCGCAATTGCGATGCCGGCGGGCACCATCTGGGGCTGCGCGTCGATGATGTGCCCGCCGCCGCCGCCTATCTGACCGCGCACGGCTGCACCGCGATGGAGATCATCGAGATCCACGACGGCCCGCTGGCCGGCAAGAAGAACCTCTATCTGCTCGATCCCTGGGGCCACCAGCTCGAACTCGTCGACTGACCAAGAAGGACACGTCCATGACCAGCATCCGCATCAATCCCGAAACGCTTTACGAAAGCACCCGCTTCGGTTTCTCGCACGCCGCGCTGGACGAGGCCACCGGCACGCTGCACCTCGCCGGGCAAGTGGCGTGGGACAAGGACTATGCCGTGGTGGGCGGCCCAGATCTGGCCGCGCAGACGCGCCAGGCGCTGGCCAACATCAAGGCGGTGCTGGCGGCGGCGGGGGCCGGGGTCGAGGATCTGTTGCGGCTGCGCACCTTCATCGTCGATTACGACATGTCGAAGCTGGGCGCGGTGGGTGCCGAACTGGGGGCGTTCTACGGCGATGTCACCCCGGCGCCCAACACCATCGTCGGGGTGCAAGCCCTGGCCATGCCCGATTTCCTGATCGAGATCGAGGCGATCGCCGCCGTGCCGCGCAAGGGCTGAACCACGGGCAATGGGCGCGGTCGCAAGCCGCGCCCTGTTCTATCGCGGCAGATCCGCCGTCAGCGGCAGATCGCGCGAACTGTCGCCCACCAGCACGCGGAACCCACCCGCCGGCACCTGCCACGCATGCTTCGCCACATCCCACACCGACAGGTCGCGCGGCGAGAGTGCAAACGCCACCGCCCGGCTTTCCCCCGGCGCAAGGTCCACCCGAGCGAAGCCCTTGAGTTGATACGGCGGCTCGCCAGCGGCAGCTGGCGCGGCGACATAGAGTTGCGCCACATCCGTACCCGCCCGCACGCCGGTGTTGCGCACGCGCGCCGTCACTGTCCAGCCGTCGCCCGTTGTGGCCACGGTCAGGTCCGAAAACGCAAACTGCGTATACGTTAAGCCAAAACCGAACGGATAGGCTGGCGCGGCACCATGCGCGTCATACCAGCGATAACCGACCTGCAACCCCTCGCCATAATCGACATCGGTGCCGATCCCCGGATAGCGCGCCCGCGTGGCATCGGGGCCTTGCGCGGCATGGGCGGGCCAGGTGACGGTCAGCTTGCCCGAGGGCGCGGCGTTGCCGGTCAGCAACGCGGCGATCGCCGGCCCGGCCTCCTCGCCGGCATAGGAGCCCGCCAGAATCGCCGCGACATGATCGCGCCACGGCATCGTCACCGGCCCCACCGTGTGCAGCACCACCACCGTGCGCGGATTGGCGCGCGCCACCGCCGCGATCAGCGCATCCTGATCGCCGGGCAAGCGCAAGTCGGTGCGATCCGCGCCCTCCGACACGTGATCGGCGGCGAACACCACCGCCACATCCGCCCGGCGCGCCGCCGCCACCGCCTTTGCCAGCAACGCCGGATCGGGCACTTGCCAACCCAGCCGCAATTCCGGCGGCGAGAGCGTGGGCGCGGTGGAATAGTCCAGCTCGATCGGCACCGCCCGCCCGGCGGTCAGCGTCACGGTGCCGTGGGTGACGAGGCGGAAGTTCTGCTTGGGCGTATACGCCACCGGGCGCCCGGCGATGCGCAGCCGGATCTCGCCCCCACCGCTGAGCGAGAAACGATAGGCCCCGCTGCGCGGCGGCACGAGCATGCCCCGCCAGCGCGCCGAAAACAGCGCCGGCAGGCCCGGCACCCCGGCCCGGTCGAAATCGATGGCGTGTTCGGCGCGCTGTGCCACCGACGGCCCGGAAAAATCGCCTGTGCCGTAATACGTCGCGGTCAGGTGGCGGAACGCGCCCGCTGGCACCGCCGGCAATGCGCCAATCCCCAGCGTCCCCGGCGCATAGTCCACCGTCACCCCCGGACCCAGCGCGGCGCGCAAGGCCTCGACCGGCGGTTGCGGATGGATTTCGTTGTTGCTCACGAAACCGCCGTACCGCTCTGTGGTCTGGACGTGCGGGCCGGCATCGTCGCCGATCACCGCCACGCAGCGCACCCCGGGCCCCAGCGGCAGCACCGCGCCCGCATTGCGCAACAGCACCGTGCCCTGCTCGACGATCTGTTGCGCCAGCGCCAGATGCGCCGGGCTGCGCGCCTGCGCATCGAGCCGCCCCTGCACCGGGTGATCGACCAGTCCGAGTCGGAACATCGGCGTCACCACATGGCGCGCCATGGTGTCGATATCGCCCTGCGTCACCGCGCCTGAGGCCAGCGCCGCGCGCAAGGGGGCGCCATAGAACTCGGCAAAACCGAATGGGCTGGGGCCGCCGGGCATCGAGATATCCATCCCCGCCTTCACCGCCGGCACCGTGCTGCGATGCGCGAAGTACCAGTCCGAGACGACGAAGCCATCGAACCCCCACCCGCGCAGATCGGCCAGGGCCTGCGGGTTCTCGCAGGCGTAGGCGCCGTTGACGCGGTTATAGGCGCACATGATCGCACCCGCGTGCGCCTTTTGCACCACCGCCGCGAAGGCCGGCTCGTAGATCTCGTGCAGCGCGCGTTCGCCGACATGCACATCGATCGCCCGCCACGCCGGGGCGTCGCCCAGCCGCAGCCAGTCCTGGTTGTTGGCAAGGAAATGCTTGGGGGTGGCGATCACGCCCTGCGACTGAATGCCATCGGTGATCGCCACGCCCAGCGCGGCAGTGAGGTACGGATCCTCGCCCAGCGTTTCGGCCATGCGGCCCCAGCGCGGGGTGCGCACGATGTTGATGGTGGGGGCCAGCACGACGTTGTGGCCCTTGTCGGCATGTTCACGGCCCATTGCCGCGCCGAACGCGCGCATCAGGTCGACGTTCCAACTGGCGGCGGCCAGCAACGGCGCGGGAAACTGGGTGACACCGTTCAGGCCATTGCTGACCCCCGCCGGCCCATCGCCCATGCACAGCGCCGGCAGGCCGAGGCGCGGGATCGCCGGGATATGGCCGATGCACGGGTTCAACCCCGTGCCATTGTCGGCCAGCAGCGTGTCGCCCTGCAACAGGCTCAACTTCTCGTCAGTGGTCATCGCCGCGACGAGCGCAGCGGCGCGGGCGGCGGCGGGCAGGCTGGCATCGCGCCAGGGGCTGTCCGCCAGCGGCGGTGTCGCCGCCTGTGCCGGTGACGGTGCCGCCCCGGCCCCGCCCGCCGCAAGGGCAAGGGCCGAGACCATGATCGCCGCAAGGCGGAGCCGGGACATCGTACGCATTCCTTTCAGGTCAGAACTTGATCATGCCCGAGAGGATAACCGTGCGCGGACGGTTGGTGTAGTGCCCCAGCGGATAGACCCCCGGCACGATGTCGTTGTAGTTGATCGTGGTCCGATCGTTCAGCAGGTTGGTGACATTCAGGTTGACCGACCACGGCCCCTGACTGACCCCGGCATGCGCGCCGACCAGCCAATAGGATGCCAGCGTGTAGTAATTGTCGATCGTCTGGTTGAACTCGGTGGCGGAGGATCCCTGATAGCTGGCATCCATGCCGACTTCGCCCTTCACGCCCAACTGTTCGATCGGCGCGCTGTAGGTCAGGCTGGTCGATGCCGTCCACTGGGGCACGTAGGGCACGCGGTCGCCCTTCAACCCGGTCGATGGGATCGGGTTGTCCTCGGCCAGCTTCGCATCGCTATAATTGCCGTTCAGGGTGAAGCGCAGGCCATGCAGCGGGCGCGCATCGAGTTCGATCTCGGCGCCTTTGACATGGGCCTTGCCACCGTTGCCGGTGTAACCGAACGAGACCGTGCCCGAAGACGCCTGTTCCGAGACCTGGATGTTCGACCAGTCGATGAAGTAGACCGCGCCGTTGAGGTAGAGCTTGCGGTCGATCAACGTGTTCTTGACGCCGAGTTCATAGCTCCACAACTGGTCCGAGTTGTAGCCCGCCGGGATGGTCACATGCGCGATTTCCGCCGCCGTGGTATCGTTGGCCCCGCCCGAGCGATAGCCCTGCGCGATCTGGATATAGGCGTTGGTCTGGTCCGACACCTTCCATGCCAGGTTGAAGCGGCCGATCACGCCCTTGTCGCTGCTGTTCAGCGGGGCACCCGCGCCGGTGCCCGCACCGCCGCCAAACGCCACCAGCGATTGCGAGGTCTGGCTGAGCTTGAAATCGAACCAGCGCGCGCCGGCGGTGAAGGTCAGGCTGGGCAGGATCTTGTAGCTGACCTCGCCGAAGATCGCCTTTTCGCGGATTTTGGTGTTCACCGTGCGGTCCAACAGTTCCGACGGGTTGCTGGCGATGTTGCCGGTGGCATCGGCCAACGGCCAGGAACTGACGAAGAAGCGGTCCTCGTTCTGGAGGAAGCCGCCGACCAGGATCTGCACCGGCCCGGCGAAGTTCGAGGCGAAACGCGCCTCGGCGCTGTCGACCTTGCGGTGCTTGTCCTGCACCAATGCGCTGCGCCCGGCACCATCATAGGCGAGGCCGAGGAACGCATCCGCCGCCAGCGAGGCATCGCGCACGAAGCCAGTGTCGCGCACGAACCGCGATCCGGTGGCGGTGAACGTGCCGAACGGGCGCTTGTACGTCGCGGTGACGTTGTAGATCTTGCTGGTGTCGTCGTAAGGCGAGCGGACTTCGTCGGCCTGATAGTTGGCGGGCAGCGCGTTGCCGCCGTAATCCTCGGTATTGTAGTAGTCCTTCGAATCCTGATGCATCTTCTGGTACATCGCCATCGCGTCGATGGTCAGGTCCTCGGTGGCCTTGTACCGCAGTTCGACGCGGCCGGCCTTGCTGGTTTCGTTGTTGGCGCCTTTTTCAAAGCGGTTGCTGATCCAGCCGGGCAGGTTGGCATAGTAACCCGCCACGCGCACCGCCAGCTTGTCCTTGACCAGCGGGATGTTGACCGCGCCGTCGGTCTGGATGCCCAGCGCCGCGCCATCGGTGGCATGCAGGCCCGACTGGATATAGCCGGTCCATTGGGTGACATCGGGCTTGGCGGTGATGTAGCGGATGGTGCCGGCCATCGAGCTGGCGCCGAATGTGGTGCCCTGCGGCCCCTTCAACACTTCCACGCGGTCGATATCGAACAGCTTGATATCGGGGGCCTGGCCGCCGCCGTCCTGCGAGTTCTCGCCGGTGATCACCACTTCGTCGAGGTAGAGCCCGACCGTGCCCGCGCCCGAGGCGTTGATGCCGCGGATCACGTAACGCTTGTCGCCCGGACCTTCATCCTGCACGGCCAGACCGGGCACGGCGTGGTAGAAGTCGGCGAAGTCCATCGCCCCCCTGGATTTCAACTCCGCCCCGCCGAGGGCCGCGATGGCAATCGGCGTGTTCTGGATCGTCGATGCGGTGCGCTTGGTGGCGGTGACGACGATCGCCTGGCTGTCGTCGGGCGCGGACGCCCCGGCCGAACCCTCGGCAAAAGCAGGTGCCGCGCCGAAAGTGGCAACAGCGATGGCCAGCGATGCACAACACGTGGCAAGGCGGCGCACGGATTTCTGGTTGGTCAGCATAAATTCCCCTGATCGTTCCCTGACTGGGTTTTTCCGCCTGCTTGTGCCTCCGGCGTGTCGTGCCGCTGGTTGGCTTGCAAGTGATCCGTCAGATGAACGTCGCCATCAATGCGTCTCATTGAGGCAGTTTGTTGCGTTTGACGCAAAATTGAAACGATCGTGGGGGGCGAATTGAGGCGTAGATTGTTGAACCAGCCCGCGATGATCACGGACTGCTTCATTCCCTTGCCGGTGCCGCTCGATCAGGGGGAACCGCGTCGCTGCCGCACTGCCGGCGTCCCGGCGGACAAGGTCAGCATGGTCGGCGCCAGCCCGTCGCCATGCGCCTCGATGCCGATCGCGCCGCCTGTCGATCCGGCCTGAACCAGCGCCATGGCCAACCCGTTGAACGCCGATCGCGCGGCGGCACGATCGGGCTCCAGGCTGGACGGATCGCCATTGCCCACGCCAAGCAAAGTGGCATCGCCGATCAGCGTGAAGGCTATCCGGTTGTTGGCGGTCGGCACCTCCCGCTGGCGCGCGTCGAGCACGGCGGCGCGGATGACCGCCACCTCGCCCGGCGCCAGATGCCGCCGCGTGCTGGAGAGGCCGATCCGCGCCGGGGCGCCGGTGGTTTGCCGCTCGGCGGTGAGGATGCGGCGATCCTGCCGATAGCCATGTGCGGTGATCCGCCCCGGCGCATAAGGCACTTGCCACGCCAGATGGCGGTTGCGCATCACCGTCTGCCGGCCGAGACTACGACCGTTGAGGAACAGTTCCACCGCATCGCAATTGCTGTGCACCCAAACCGGCACCATCTGCCCCTCGCGCCCCGGCCAGTTCCAGTGCGGGAACAGATGCAGCACAGGTTCGCTGCCCCACCAGGCGCGATAATAGTGGTAATTGTCCTTGGGAAAACCGCACAAGTCCATCTGGCCAAAGTTCGAGACATTCTCCGGCCAGCGCTCGAACGGCGTCGGCTCGCCGCGATAATCGAACCCGGTCCACACGAAGCCGCCGGCAAGAAACGGGCGCGCGTCATAGAAATTCCACCACGCCTCGGCGGTCGAGGCCCAGCGCGGATAGTCCTGATCATAGGCGGGGACGAAACCCGCCCGATCATCACGCGCATAGGCGCCGCGAGTCATGACGGTGCTGGCGGTTTCGGTGCCGATCATCGGCGTTGCGGGGTGCGCCGCATGAAATCCATCGATCGCGTCGAGGTAATAGTTGCAGCCCATTACATCGAGCACGCGCGAGGCGCCCTCGCCGAACTTGCCGTTGAACGCCTCGGTCACCGGCCGCGTGCCGTCCAGGGCATAGACCCGCCGTTTCAACGTCTCGGCAATACGCGCGCCGGTTTCGGTGCCGCGATGGATCTCCTCGTTACCGATGTTCCAGATGAACACGCAGGGGTGGTTGCGCCCCTGCCGCACCACGCGGTCGAGTTGCGACAGGCCCTCGGCATCGCTCGACATCTGCCGCAGCTCGTTCATCACCAGAATGCCCATGCGGTCGCAGGCATCGAGGATCGCCGGCGCCGGCGCATGATGGGTCGAGCGATAGGCGTTGGCGCCCATCGCCTGCAACTGTTCCAGCCGCCAGACATGCAGACTGTCCGGCACGGCAAAGCCGACGCCCGCATGGTCCTGATGGTTGCAGGTGCCCTTGATCTTCACCGGGCGGTCGTTGAGGAAAAAGCCGCGATCGGGATCGAAGCGGATCGTGCGGATGCCGAACCGGGTCTCGTCGCGATCGACCACAGCATCCTCGCTCAGGATCTCGCTGACCAGCCGATGCAGATGCGGCGTCTCCAGCGACCACAGCGCCGGTTGCGGCAGCAGGGCCTGCTGGCTGACAGTGGTTTCGCTCCACGCCGGTAACGCCTGCGGATCGGAGGTCAGCCGCGCCAGCACCTGCCCCTCCGGGCCCACGATGGTCGAGCGCAACCGCACCGTCCGCGCCGGGCCATGGTTGGCGATCTCGGTGGCGATCGATACCTGCGCCCCAGCGGAACTGACGGTCGAGCGCACCGTCGCCCCCCATTGGCGCACATGAACCGGCGCGGTCTTGACCAGCCGCACGTGGCGATAAAGCCCCGCCCCTTCATAGGACCACGCCTCGCCGAGGCTGACATCGCAGCGGACGACCAGGACGTTGTCCGCTCCGGGCCGGGCGAAATCGGTGATATCGATCTCGAAGGGGACATAACCGCTCTCGTTCGCGCCGACGACGAAGCCGTTGAGGATCACCAGACAGGCGCGCGACACGCCATCGAACTGCAGGAACAGACGGCGGCCCGCGTCCTCCGGCGCCAGTCGCACGATGCGGCGATACCAGCCGACGCTGGTCGCCGGCCACATCCGGCCCAGCGGCTTGAAGCCCTGAAAGGCGCCGGCCTTGTCGGCATCGCTGCCCGGCGGCCCAAAGCGCTCGAAGGGCAGATCCACCGCCCAGTCGTGAGGCAGGGACACCCGCTCCCAATCCTTGGGATCAAACGACGCCTCGGCGACCGGGGTGCCGACATCCCCCGATTTGGCATATGTGTCGTGCGTGCCGCCAAAGCCGAAGTCCTGCGCCGGATCGCTGGCGTGGCCGAGGTGGAACCGCCAATCGTTGTCGAGCGGCGTGACGATGCGAGTGACGGCGGCGGGATCGCCGGCATCGGCGCGGACCTGTGCGGCGGGCAGCAAGACGGCCAGGGCAGATGCGCCACCGGTCTTCAGGAGGTCACGGCGTTGCAATCGCGTCACGGCAGAGGATCCTTGGTGCGGGAGACAGGGCCTTGCGCGCGGGCGCTGGCCAATTGTGGGGAAGCGACAGGTATCTCATCACGCGCACGACGTAGCGTCAAATATAATATACCATCGTCGCATCCTCGGGATGGGCGGACCGCGCGTCGATCACCTCCAGCGATCCGGCGAAGCCGTCCGCGCATCTGGTGCAGCCATCCGCCGCCCATGCCGATAGACAGCCCTCAGATAATATACTAAATACGATCAATGCAGCCTACCGACTTGCCCACGCCCCAGGCGTTGCCCAGCACCAACACCGCCCTCGCAGTGGACGTCCGGCAACACCATCCCCGTGGCCTCGTCGTGCTGGCCGCGACCGAAACCTGGGAGCGGTTCTCGTTCTACGGGATGCAGGCGTTGCTCATGCTTTACATGACCACGCACCTGCTGCGTGGCGCCACGGGCGATCGGGTCTGGGGGCTGCTGCCGTTGCGGCGGGGGCTGGCCTCACTGCTGGGCCCGCTGTCGGATCAGGCGTTCGCCTCGCAGCTTTTCGGGCTTTACGCGGGGCTGGTCTATCTCACCCCGATCGCGGGCGGGGTGTTGGGGGACCGGGTGCTGGGTGGGCGGCGCACGGTGCTGACCGGAGCGGGGCTGATGGCGCTGGGCCATCTGCTGCTGGCGGTGGAATCGTGTTTCCTTGTCGCCTTGCTGTTGCTGGTGGTGGGATCGGGGTGCCTGAAAGGCAACATCGCCACGCAAGTGGGCCGGCTTTACGCCCCCGCCGACCAGCGCCGCGATCAGGCCTATCTGCTGTTCAACCTGGGGATCAATATCGGAGCCTTTGCCGGCCCGCTGGTCTGCGGCTTTCTGGGCGAGAACGCCGATTGGCATCTGGGGTTCGGCTGTGCGGGGGTGGGCATGCTGGTGGGCATGGCGGTCTATGCCGGCGGCTGGCGCCACTTGCCCACCGATGCGCCCCACGTGCGCAGCCATGCCCCGCACCATCCGTCCGAGCGGCGCAATCTGGCGGTTCTGGTGGCGCTGATCATGCTCTCGGGGTTCTACAACATCCCGGTGGGGCAGAGCTTCAATGTGTTCCCGCTGTGGATCGATCATGCGGCCAATCGCCATCTGGCCGGGTTCGAGATGCCGGTGGCGTGGTATCTGGCCAGCGACGGGCTGATCACGGTGGCCGCCACGCCGCTGGTCCTCGCGCTCTGGCGGCGACAGGCGCGGCATAGTGCCTTGCCCGGGGCCGCCGCGCGCATTGGCATCGGGTGTGCGATGCTGGCCGCCGCCGATGCCCTGCTGGCGATGTTTGCCCATGCCTGGCCGGGGGCACATGCGCTGGGGCCGCTGGCGGGATTTGCCTACTTCCTGCTGGCCTCCTCGGCCTATCTGTTCGTGATGCCGGTGTTGCTGGCGGCGGTGGCGCAGTCCGCGCCGCCACGGCTGGCGGCCACGACGATGGGGCTGGCCTACGCCGGGCTGTTCGTGGCCAACGTCACCGCCGGCTGGCTGGCGCATTTCTACGAGATCTGGGGCCCCGCGCCGTTCTGGGCCGGCAACGCGGTGATCGCGGCCACGGGCGCGGTGGCGGCCACCGGCTTGCGCAAGGCGTTGACCCTGACCGGCGCAGCCATGGTTCAAAGCGGCGCGGCCCCTTCCCTTTCCCCGGCCCATCCGGCACCCCCACATCGACAAGGAGCACCCAACCCATGCGCATCCACTGGCGCGTCGGCATTGCCGGCATCGCCCTCACCGCCGCCCTCGTGCTGAGCCCCACGGCCATGGCCACGCCCCCTGCCGCAACCGTCGCCGCCGATGGCGAAGACGCCCGCTTCGCCGCCCTGACCGCTGAGGAATGGGCCTGGCGCAAGCTGCAATTCGCCGACGACGAGGACAGCGCCACCCACGATGTGCCGCACTTGCCCGATGTCGGCCCGGCGGCGCAGGCAGCGCGGCTCGCCAAGTGGCAGCAGGTGCGCGCGGCGCTGGATCGGATCGATGTGAGCCGGTTGTCCGATGCCAACAAGACCAACTTCGCTGTCTATCGCTATCAGATCGACACGCTGCTTTCGGCCCAGCGCTACCGCGAATACGAGATGCCGCTGAGCGCCGACACCAACTTCTGGGGCGACGTGGCCGGCAGCGCGCGCGACGCGCATCTGCACAGCGAGGCCGACTATCGCGGCTATATCGCCATGTTGCGCGACGTGCCGCGCTATTTCGATCAGCAGATCGGCAACATGCGCGCCGGCCTGGCGCGGGGCTTCACCCTGCCGCGCATCACGGTGGAGGGGCGCGACGGCACGGTGACCCCAATCGTCGACGCCAAAACGCCGCAGGACACCGTGTTCTACGCCCCGTTCAAGGCCATGCCTGCCACGATCCCCGCCGATGTTCAGGCCGCCTTGCGCGCCGATGCCGTCGCCGCGATCCGTGACGCCGTGGTGCCGGCGCACCGCAAGCTGCTGGCCTTCCTGCGCGACGACTATATCCCGCATGCGCGCACCACGCTCGATGCCGCATCGTTGCCCGACGGCCGCGCCTATTATCAGGCGCAGATCCGCGAATACACCACGCTGGACCTGCCGCCCGAGGCGATCCACCGCATCGGCCTGGCCGAAGTCGCGGGCATCCGCGCCCAGATGCAGCAGGTCATGCAGGAGGTGCATTTCACCGGCGATCTGCCGGCGTTTCTCAACTTCCTGCGCACCGATCCGCAGTTCTATGTGACCACACCGCAGGCCTTGCTGGACCGCGCGGCATGGATCGCCAAGGAGTTCGACGGCAAGGCGGCGGACTGGTTCGGCCGCCTGCCGCGCCGGCGCTTTGCCATCGTGCCGGTGCCCGATGACATCGCCCCGTTCTACACTGGCGGGCGCGGCGGGCCGGGGATCTATCTGGTCAACACCTGGAACCTGCCGTCGCGCCCGCTCTATTCGCTGCCCGCGCTGACCTTGCACGAGAGCGCGCCGGGCCATGCCTTCCAGATGCCGCTGGCGGCGGAGAACAAGGACCTGCCCGCCTTCCGCAAAGACAGCTACATCTCGGCCTATGGCGAGGGCTGGGCGCTCTATTGCGAGAAGCTGGGCGAGGACATGGGCATGTACCACACGCCCTATGAGCGGTTCGGCATGTTATCCTACCAGATGTGGCGCGCCGCGCGGCTGGTGGTGGATACCGGCATCCACACCATGGGCTGGAGCCGCGAACAGGCGCGGCAATACCTGCACGACAACACCGCGCTTTCCGATCACGAGATCGCCACCGAGACCGATCGCTATATCGCCTGGCCGGGGCAGGCGCTGAGCTACTACCTCGGCGAGAAGGCCATTTTGGACGGGCGCGCACGCGCGGAAAAGGCGCTGGGGCCGAAGTTCGACATCCGCGCGTTTCACGACACCGTGCTGCAACTGGGCTCGGTGCCGCTGCCGGTGCTGGATGCGGCGATCGACGGGTTCATCGCCCGTGGCGGCAAGGGCCCTTACCCGGACGAGGAATAAGCCGCGCGGGGGGTGCGCCGGTTGCGCATCCCCCCGGCTGGCCGTATATTATCTACACCGTTCCGCGCGCGCGGCGGCCCATGGGGAGTGAAGATCGGAATGAGCCTTGTTGTGCGGACGCTGGCCGACCGGATCTTCGATGTGGTGCGCGACAAGATCGTCGCCGGCAGCCTCACCGCCGAGATGCCGATCCGGCAGGATGCGCTCGCCGCCGAGCTGGGGGTCAGCAAGATCCCGCTGCGCGAGGCGCTGGCCCGGCTGGAGCAGGAGAACCTGCTGATCTCGCACGCCAACCGGGGTTATTTCGTCAGGCCACTCTCGGCGCACGAGGCCGAGGAGATCTATGCCCTGCGGCTGGCGATCGAGCCGGCGACCATGGGCATGGCGTCGCTGGCCGCCAACGACGAGGAACGCGCCGCCGCCATCGCCGCGATGGCGGCACTGGACGATGCGGCCAACGGCAACCTGGAACTGGTGGCGTTGCGCAATCGCGAGTTTCACATGGCCCTCACCCGGCCTTCCCGCCGGGTGCTGACGATGCAGTTGATCGAGCGGCTCCAGATGCTGTCGGAACGTTATACCTGCGCGCACCTGAAGCCCGCCGGGCGGGGCGATCGCGCGCATCTCGAACACACGACGCTGCTCAAGACCTGGCTCTCACGCAACAGCAAGCGCGCCGAGGAACTGGCCGCCGCGCATATCGAGGGGACGTTCGCCGATCTGCGGCGTCAGTTGGAGAGCCTTTGAGCGAGCAGGCTGCGCGTCCGGCCATAGGCGAGGTAGACCGCCAGCCCGACCGCATTCCATTCGGCAAAGCGCACCAGCGTCTTGCCCGGCAATGACGCCATCAGGTACAGGCAGCCGACCACCGCCAGCGTCCCCACCACATAAGGCGCGGGGCAACGGAAGATTCGCGCCAGATCCGGCGCACGCCGCCGCAGCACCATCATCGACAACCCCACGGCGATAAACGCCAGCAAAGTACCGGCATTGGCCAGCTCGGCAATCTCATCGAGCCGGAAGAACCCCGCCACCGCCGCCACGAAACCGCCGGTGATCATCGTCACCAGCCGGGGCGTGCCGCTGCGCGCCGAAACGCGCGCCAGCACCGGCGGCAACAGGCCATCGCGCGCCATGACGAAGAAGATGCGGCTCTGGCCATACATCATCACCAGGATCACCGAGGGCAGCGCCACCAGCGCCGCGCCGGCAATCGCCCAACTCGCGAACGGATGCCCCAACGCGCGGAGGACCAGCGCCAAAGGCTCGGCAGATTGGCCCAGCGCGGTGAAGGGCAGCGCCCCGATCGCCGCCACCGCGACGAGGATATAGATCAGCGTACACACCGCCATCGAGCCGATAATGCCAATGGTCAGGTCCCGTGCGGGGTTGCGCGCCTCCTCGGCCGAGGTGGCGACGGCATCGAAGCCATAGAACGCAAAGAACACCACCGCCGCCGCCGCCATCACCCCGCGCGTCTGCCCGCCATCGGTGTGGCTGGCAAAGCCATAGGGCATGAACGGGTGCAAATGCGCCACATCGAACGCCGGCATGGCCAGCGCCACAAACGCCGCCAGCGCCACCATCTTGATCACCACCAGCACGATGTGAGCGTCGCACTCTCGCGCGTGCCCAGCGTGAGCATGGCCGCAATGGCCAGCGAGACCAGCACAGCCGGCAGGTTGACCAGCCCACCCGCATGCGGCCCATTGAGCAGCACCTCAGGCAAATGCACCCCCGCCGCGCGTAACCAGCCGACGAGATAGCCCGACCAGCCCACCGCCACCGTCGAGCAGGCCAGCGAATATTCGAGGATCAGGCTCCACCCGACGATCCACGCCAGCGTCTCGCCCAGCACCGCGTAAGTATAGGTGTAAGCGCCGCCCGCCGCCGGCATCAGCGTCGCCATCTCGGCATAGGCGAGCGCGGCGCAGGCACAGACCGCGCCCGCCACCAGAAACGCCAGGATCACCGCCGGCCCGGCACGCTCCGCCCCCACGCCGATCAGCGTATAGATGCCGGTGCCGACAATCGCCCCGACCCCCAGCGCCACCAGATGCGGCCACGACAGCGCCGCCTTCAACCGCTCACCAGGGGCCGCACTGCTCTCGACCGATTTGCGCGGCCCCAGAAGTGTCTTCATCTACTGCCCTTTGTACTCAAGCATCGCGCCAAAAAGTGGGAACCGGTTTTTGGCGAAAAGCGATGCGACAACAAATGATACCGTCAAACAACCGTGAAGCCGGCCCAGAACGGGTCCTCGCGGTCGATCCAGATGGTGTTGAAACCGGTGGCGATGGCCGATCCCTCGATCGAGGGGATGATGCCGGGGGTGCCGGCGAGATCGGTCGCCTCTTCGACCCGGCCGATGAAGCGGCTGTCGATGTAGCTTTCGTGGACGAAGCGGTCGCCGGGTTGCAACGCGCCCTTGTGCACCAGATGCGCCATCCGCGCCGATGTGCCGGTGCCGCAAGGACTGCGATCGATCGCGCGCTCGCCATAGAACACGGCGTTGCGGCCATCGGCGCCCTCGCCGCGCGGCTTGTCGGCCCAGAGCACGTGCGAGACGCCAGCGATGCGGCTGTCGAGCGGGTGTACCGGGGTGACTTCGGCGCGGACCAGATCGCGGATCGTGCGGCTGAGTTCGACGATGCGCGCGGCGCCGAGGTCGTCGAGCCCGGTGTAGGCCCCCTGCGGTTCGATGATCGCATAGAAGTTGCCGCCATAGGCGACATCGACGGTCAATGGCCCGAAACCCGGCACATCGATGGCGATCCCCGTCGCCGCGACATAGGCCGCGACGTTGCGGATCCGCACCCAGCGCACCCGGTTGCCCTCCGCGCCATAGGTGATGTCGATGATGCCTGCCGGCACCTCGATGCGCAGGAAGCCGGGCATGCGCGGGGTGATCAACCCGTGCTCAAGGCCGAAGGTCACCATCCCGATCGTGCCATGCCCGCACATCGGCAGGCATCCCGAGGTCTCGATGAACAGGATGCCGCAATCGGTATCCTCACGCGTCGGCGGATAGAGGAACCCGCCCGACATCATGTCATGCCCGCGTGGCTCGAAGCACAGCCCGGTGCGGATCCAGTCGAAGCGTTCGAGAAAATCCGCGCGGCGCTCGATCATGCTGGCGCCGCGCAGCAACGGCGCCCCGCCGGCCACCAGGCGAACGGGGTTGCCGGCCGTATGGCCATCGACGCAGAAGAAGTGATGGCGCATCCGGCGTTCCTCAGGCGTGGGCTTTGACGCAAGGCCGCGTGGCGGCGCACTGCTCGACCCAGGCGGTGACTTGCGCCCGGCGCGCGCCGGTCAGCGGCAGGCGCGGCATGCGCACACGCTCGCTGCCCCGGCCCATAATCTGCTCGGCCAGCTTGATCGACTGGACCAGATCATGCTCGGCATCGAGGTGGAGCAGCGGCATGAACCAGCGATAGATCGCCCGCGCCTCCTCGATCCGGCCCTCGTTCAACGCCGCGATCAGCCGCACCGATTCCTCGGGGAAGGCGCTGGTCAGGCCCGAGACCCAGCCCGAGGCGCCAAGCAGCATCCCCTCGAACGCCACGTCATCGAGGCCGGCCATCACCGTGTAGCGATCGCCAAAGCGGTTGATCACGTCGGTAATGCGGCGGGTATCGGGCGCGCTTTCCTTGATCGCGACGATGTTGGGCACATCCTGCAACGCTTCCAGCGTCTCGAAATCGACGTTCACGCGATAGGCCGGCGGGTTGTTGTAGAGCATGATCGGCAACGAAGTCGCCTCGGCGACGGCGCGGAAGTGGGCCTGCAACTCCTGCGCGGTCGGCACATAGACCATCGCCGGCAGCAGCATCAGCGCATCGACGCCGATCTTCTCGGCATCGCGGGCATAGTCGATCGCGCGCGCGGTGGTCATTTCCGACACGCCGGCAACCAGCGGCACCCGGCCACCCACCGCCTCGACGCCGGCGGCGAGCACCTGCCGCTTCTCGCCGGGCTCCAGCGAGTTGTTCTCGCCACAAGTGCCCAGCAGGATCAGGCCATCGACGCCATCATCGACCAGCGCGGTCTGCACCCGCTGGGTGGCCTCGTGATCGATCGAGAGATCGACGGCGAACTGCGTCGTCGCGGCGGGATAGACGCCGGTCCACAGCGTCTTGGGAATCGTCATGCGCGTATGTCCTCTGAAACCTGTCCGATTTTCGTATACGATATTCCAAATGGCAGCAAGCAAATTGTCTCATGCCTTATACCGATGGCGCCGCAGTGAACACACGCACTCCGAACACCGGCCCGGCGGACACGCGATCGTGCGGCACGAATTTCACACGCACGCTGGTTTTGGCGCGGGTGAGCGTCTCGGGAATGGGGTAATCGACGTCGAAGAATGCGCCGGGATGGTCGTTCTCCAGCCGCTGGGTGGCGATCAGGACATCGTCGATCAGGATGTCGAAGGCGCGGTTGCGCTCCGACCCCCAATAGGTCGCCTGCAGGCGCAGCGGGCCGGGGCGGACTTTCATGGTGAACGCGAAATGACCGCCCGACCGCGCATCGCGCCCATTCCGCCCGCGATAGGCGACGGGGTAAGACAGTTCGGAGGTCAGCGCATGGTCGCGCTCTGGCTGCATCTCGCCGAGATGCATCACGTCCACCGAGCGGGCGGCGATATCGCGGGCGCGGGCCTGTTCGGCGAGGAAGCCCGCCTGTTCGGCCTGCCACGCGGTTTCAGTGAAGCGCTTGAAATAGACCGCGCTGCGGCGTTCGTACTGGCTGTAGAACGGCACAAAGGCGTAATCTGCGGGGCGCAACACGCCGGTGGTGGCATAGCGCGGATGGCTGGAGACCTGCGGGCGGAATGCCGCCAGCGGGGCGTCGCCGACCATCGCCGGATCGATGCCGGTCCACGGCGTTTCCGCCGGGCCGAGGTCTGCGGCCATCACCAACGGCCCGCGCAGCACCGCCACCGTATCGGGCGCGCCAGCCACCGGCTCCAGCCGCAAGTCGAGCGGCAGGACCAGCCTGATCGTATCGCCCGCGCGCCATGGGCGGGTGACGATGGCGTAACCATTGCGCAATTCCGGCACCGCCGCCGCGCCGTTGACGGAAACCAGCGCCCGCCCCTGCGCCCATGCCGGCACCCGCAGCGCCACGGCAAAGCGCGCGTTACGGCCAACGGATTCGACAGTCAGCGTGACCTCCGGCTCGAACGGATATTGCGTTTCCAGCCGCAAGCGCGCGCCCTTGGCCGCCCATTGCGCCTGCGCCGGGATGTAGAGGTTCACGAACAGCGTCGCGCCATCCTCCCAGAAGATCGAATCGCCGTGCTTGGCGTGGCTTTCCATGCCCGATCCGACGCAGCACCAGAATGCATCCTCGGTGGGCGAGGAGAATTCGCGCACGGTGCCGCTCATCAGCGGGGTCATGTAGGTGAAGCCCCCGGTCTCGGGGTCCTGCGCGGCGAGGACATGGTTGAGGTGGGTGCGCTCGTAATAATCGAAGAACCGCGCCTCGGGCTGCCAGCTATAGAGGTGGCGGGTCAGCTTCAGCATGTTGTAGCTGTTGCAATGCTCGCAGGTCTGTTCGGTGATGTGGTCTGCGATCGTGTCGGGCTCGGAGAAATATTCCCGGTCGGCATTGCCGCCGATGACGTAGGAGTGATGCTGCGTCACCGCCTGCCAGAAGGTGCGCGCGGCGGCGGCGGGTGCCGGCGCGCCGTTGATTTCGTGGATACGGGCGAGGCCGATCAGCTTGGGCACTTGCGTGTTGGCGTGGAAATTGGCGAGCTGATCCTGCCCGGCGGCCAGTGGATCGAGCACGCGCCGGTCATAAATGCGCTCGGCCACGGCCAGCCATTGCCGGTCGCCGGTGCGCGTGGACAGTTCGGCATAGCTCTCGTTGAGCCCGCCATATTCACAGCTCAGCAGCGTCTGCATCTGCGCATCGTCGAGCGCCGCAAACACCCGCTGGAAATAGCCGGCCAGCCCCAGCGTCACCTGCAACGCCTGGGCATTGCCCCAACCGGCGTGGACATCGAGCAGCCCGGCCATCACCTTGTGCACGGTATAGAGCGGCGACCACGAGCCGTTGAGATCGAACCCGCCCGAGGTGATCTGCCCGGCCATCACCTCGTGGAAGATCGGCTCGCCATCGACGATCTGGCCGTCCCTGGTCTTGCGCCCCAGTGCCCCGACATAGCCGGTGCCGCGCGCCGCCTGCGCCAGCGCCAGTTCGCCGACGATGTAATCCGCGCGGTGGCGGCACTCGGCATCGCCGGTCTGTTGCCACATCAGCACCAGCGCCGAGAGGTAATGACCCAATGTGTGACCGGCGATGGTGTCGCTCTCCCAGCCGCCGTAAAGCGGCGCCTTGGGCGGCAAGCCGGCATAGGCGCGAAAGTTGTGCAGCAACCGATCGGCATCAAGCGACAGCAGATAGCGCCGATTCACCGCCACCGCCCGCGCATAGTCCGATGGCAACAGCCGCACCGCCGTCAGCGGCAGCGGCCGCACCGGCTGCCCCGCCGCCTTTGCCACCAGCCCGCGCGCTGGCGCGCCCGCTGCGATCAGCGCCATGGCGGTGCCCGCCAGCCATTCCCTCCGGTTGAACTTCATGTCACATATCCCTGCGTGTTTGGCGTGCGGCGGTGGACCGTGATGCCGCCTGACATCGCAGCACCCTCCCCACATCTTATATCGTATAATATATTTGACAACCTCCCTTGCCCAAGCCACGCTTCGGGCCGTGAGGCTGGTTTCATCCGGGATGGCCCCCTTTTTGGACAGAGGTGTGATGAAGCGTCTGCGTTCCCTGGCGTGGCTGGTCCCGGCCGCCGCATTGCTCTCGAACGGGGGCATGTTGCCGCCCACCGCCATCGCCGCGACACCCCCGCGCACGCCAGAGGCCGCGATTCGCCTGGGCGACCTGCTGGTGTCGTTGCGCAATGACACCCAGACCCTCGCCAGACTGACCCCCCGCGCCGATGCCGGGTTCGATTTTGTCCCCGGCGCGCGTGAGGGCGAACGGTCAGGCAACGGCTATAACCACATCGGCGACATCCACCTGCGGCTGCGGCTGCCCGGCGGCGACTGGCAGGATTATGCCTCGGCGCAAGCCCGGCGACCGATCCGCCCCCTGCCCACCGGGCCGCAGGAATTGGCCGCCGCCGATATCACCGCCACACTGGGCGCGGGCGTTCCGCTGCGGGTGGAGCGGCACTGGGCGCGGGTCCCCGGCGGGCTGGCGCTGCGCTTCGTCATCAGCAACCCCGGCGCGCGGCCGGTGGAGATCGGCGGCTTCGGCCTGCCGATGGTGTTCGACAACATCATCACCGGCCGCACGCTCGATCAGGCCCACGCGCAGGCCAGTTTCGTCGATCCCTATATCGGGCGCGATGCCGGCTATCTCCAGGTCACGCGGCTGAACGGCGGCGGGCCGGCGTTGCTGGTCGTGCCGGAAAAGGACACGCCGCTGGAGGCCTACAAGCCAATCCTTGAGGCCGGCCACGCCCCCCCCGGCGACATCTTCACCGACCGGAGCCCGCGCAGCCAGACCTCCGAAGGGTTCTATGACTGGACGGTGGCCAGCCGGGGCTTCGCCGAGCGCGAGTGGGCCAAGGCCGGGCCGCAATGGAACGAGCCGACCAGCATCACGCTGGCGCCGGGACAGCGACGGCAGTTCGGGGTGCGGTTCGTGCTCTCGCCGGGCATCCGCGCGATCGAGGACACGCTGATGGCGCGAGGGCGGCCGGTGGCGGTGGGTATCCCCGGCTATGTCCTGCCCACCGACCAGACTGGGCAATTGTTCCTGCACGCGCCCAGCCAGGTGGCGGCGATCACCGCATGGCCGGCGGGCAGTCTGGAGGCGGTGCGTGAGGCCGGCGGGGCATGGGCGCGCTATCAGGTGCGCGCGCATGGCTGGGGTCCGGCGCGGCTGACGCTCACTTATGCCGATGGGCAGGTTCAGACCGTCAGCTATTTCATCACCAAACCGCTCGATCGGGTGATGGCCGATCTGGGGCACTTCGCCACCACCGCGCAGTGGTTCGAGGGACCGGGCGATCCGTTCCACCGCTCCCCCGCGATCCTGAGTTACGACCGCGAGGCCAACCGCATCGTCACGCAGGACGCGCGCGTGTGGATCGCCGGCATGAGCGACGAGGGCGGCGCGGGCAGTTGGGTCGCGGCGATGATCAAGCAACTCGACAACCCCGATCCGGCGGAGGTGGCCAAGCTGGAGCGGATGGTCAACCAGACCGTGCTGGGCCACTTGCAGGCAGCCGATGGTGGCGTGCGCAAAAGCCTGTTCTATTACGATCCCAAGGGCTTGGCCGACGCTTATGACCCGGCGATCGACTGGCACACCTGGACCTCGTGGCCCAAGGCGGAGGCCGAGGATCTGGGCCGATCCTACAACTATCCGCATGTGGCGATCGGGCATTGGGTGCTCTATCGGCTGGCGCGCAACGATACGGGGCTGGTCACGCAGCATGACTGGCGGTTTTACCTGACATGGGCGTGGCGCACATCGATGGCGATGATGCGCGATGCCCCCGATTACGCGCAATATGGCCAGATGGAGGGCGACGTCTTCCTCGACATCCTGAGCGACTTGCGCCGCGAGGGCATGACCGCCGAGGCCGACGCCATGGAGGCCGGGATGAAGGCCCGCGCCGATCACTGGGCGACGCTGGCCTATCCCTTCGGCAGCGAGATGGCGTGGGATTCGACCGGCCAGGCCGAGGTCTATGCCTGGATGCGCCATTTCGGCCATGACCGGCAGGCGGTGCAAACGCGCGAGGTGATCCTCGGCTATGATCCCACCATCCCCAGTTGGGGCTATAACGGCAATGCGCGGCGCTATTGGGATTTCCTCTATGGCGGCAAGGTCGCGCGGATCGAGCGGCAGATCCACCATTACGGCTCGGCGTTGAACGCGGTGCCGCTGTTCGATGCCTATCGGCGCGATCCGGGGGATCTGCACCTGCTGCGCGTGGCCTATGGCGGGATGATGGGCGGGATCACCAATATCGATCAGCAGGGGTTTGGTTCGGCGGCGTTCCATAGCTGGCCCGATATGATGCGCTGGGATGCGCTGAGCGGCGATTATGGGATGGGGCTCTATGGCCATGTGGTCGCGGCGGCGACCTATGTGGTGCGCGATGCGCGGTTCGGCTGGCTGGGGTTTGGCGGCGATGTGACGCGCGTAGGCGGGGTGGTGCATGTGGTGCCGCGCGATGGGGCGCGGCGACGGTTGTTCATCGCGCCGGCGGGCTTGTGGATCACGCTGGCGGCGGGGCGGATCGCGGCGGCGGACTATGTCCCGGCCAGCGGCGCGGTGCGGTTGACTCTGGACCCGGCGGATGGCGCCGAACCGGCGGCGCGGGTGTTCACCGAGACGACGACGGCGGGCGGGCGGACTTATGCGCTGGCGCAGGGCCGGGCCGAGCGTGGCGGCGTGACTGTGCCATTGGCCGCCGCGCCGGTGACCGTGACATTGACGCCACGGGGTTGACCCTCGCCTGCCAGTGATATGATATACGATATGGATCCCGAGATGCCCCCTGCCACCCCCTCCTCCCGTGTTGCCGTGATCGGCGGCGGTATCGTGGGGGCCACCATCGCGCTGGCCTTGCTCGATCGCGGGCACCGGGTGACGGTTTACGATGCCGATGCCATGGGTCAGGCGGCCTCGTGGGGCAATGCCGGCCATATCGCGGTGGAGCAGGTCGCGCCGCTGGCCTCGCCGGCTTCGCTGCGCGGGGTGCCGGCGCGACTGTGGGGGCGGCATGGGGCGTTGTCGTTACCGCCGGCGGCGGTGGGCACATGGCTGCCGTTTGCGCTGCGCCTGATCCGCGCGAGCCGGCCGCGCCCATTTGCCCATGGCCGCGCGGCGCTCAGCGCGCTGATGCTGGATGCGATGCCGGCGTGGCACCGTTTGGCGCGGCGGCTGGAGGCGCCCGATCTGGTGATCGAGGACGGGCACTTCATCGTCTGGGAAAGCGCCGCAAGCGCCCGCCACGGCGCGCAGGCCTGGGGCGCGGTGCATGCGCCCACCGCCGCGTTCCGCCCCGCCGATGCCGGTGAACTGGAACGATTGGCCGCGTTGATGGGCCGCGCGCCGGCGGGGGCGATCCGCTGTCTGGGCAGTGGACGGATCGCCAGCCATGCGCGGCTGCGCGAAGGCCTGCGCGCAGCGATCGCGACGGCGGGGGGCGACTGGCGCGACGCGTCAGTGCGGCTGGAGCGCGATGGCGATGGCCGGTGCCGCGTGGTCGGCGCGGCGGCGCATGATCTGGTGGTGCTGGCCGCCGGGATCGGCGCTCGCCCGCTGGCCGAGGCGATGGGACACACCGTGCCGATGGTGCCCGAGCGCGGCTATCACCTGCATGGCGCGGGGGCGGATTGGCCCGCCGACTTGCCGCCGGTGGTGTTCGAGGACCGATCGATGATCGTCACCCGGTTCGAGAACGGCGTGCGCGCGTCGAGCTTTGTCGAACTCGCGCCGGTGGACAGACCCGCCGATCCGGCCAAGTGGGCGGCGCTGCACGGGCATTTGCGCGACTTGCGGTTGCCATTCGATGCGGTGCACAGCACCTGGATGGGCGCGCGCCCCACCCTGCCCGATTACCTGCCCGCCATCGGCCGCAGCAACCGTGCGACGAACCTGATCTATGCCTTCGGGCATCAGCATCTGGGGCTGACGCTGGCGCCAGTGACGGCGGGGCTGGTGGCCGATCTGGCCGAGGGGCGCGCGCCAGCCATCGACCTCTCGCCGTTCAGTCTGGCGCGTTTTGAACAGGGATTTTGGGCATGACCATCGGTATCGGCGGATCGAACGCGACAGAGCAACTGGCCGAACTCGGCATCTGGGCGGATGTCGCCCCAGCCATCGCGGCGGCGGAGTTCGCGGCGCGGCTGGCCAAGGCGCGGCGGTTGATGGCGGAGCGCGGCGTCGACGCCCTGCTGATCAACGCGGGCGCCAGCTTGCGCTATTTCGCCGGCGTTTCGTGGGGGGCCAGCGAGCGCCTGGTCGCCATGCTGATCCTGCCCGAGGGTGCGCCGCTGGTCGTCGCGCCGCGTTTTGAACTGGGCTCGCTGGAGGCGGAACTGGCCATCGCGGCGGAGATCGCCTGCTGGGAGGAGCACGAGAACCCCCACGCACTGCTGGCCGCGCGGCTGGGGCGGGCGCGGGTGGCGGTCGATCCGGCGCTGCCCTATCAGATGGCCTTGCGATTGCAGCAGGCGGGGCCGGATCTGGTGCTCAACGACGGCGGGCCGCTGATCGACGCCTGCCGATCGATCAAATCCCCGGCGGAACTGGCGATCATGCGCCAGGCCAAGCAGATGACGCTGGAGGTCCACCGCCGCACCGCGCGCATCCTGCGCCCTGGGATCACCGCCGGCGAGGTCACCCGCTTCATCGAGGCGGCGCACCGGGCACTCGGCGCGGCGGGCAACAGCTTCTGCATCGTCGAGTTCGGGCGCGGTACCTCGTTTCCGCATGGCCTGCCGGGCGAGCGACGGCTGGAGGCGGACGATGTCGTGCTGATCGACACCGGGTGTCATGTGCAGGGTTACAGCTCCGACATCACCCGCACTTACGTCTATGGCACGCCCCACGACGAGCACCGCCGCATCTGGGCCATCGAGCGCGAGGCCCAGCAGGCCGCCTTTGACGCCGTGCGCCCCGGCGTCCCCTGCGAGGCCATCGACGCCGCCGCCCGCCGCGTGCTGGAGCGCGCCGGGCTGGGGCCGGACTATCGCCTGCCCGGCCTGCCGCATCGCACCGGGCATGGCATTGGCCTCTCGATCCACGAGGGCCCCTATCTGGTGCGCGGCGATGCCACGCCGCTGGCCCCCGGCATGTGCTTTTCCAACGAGCCGATGATCGTGCTGCCCGATCGCTTCGGCATCCGGCTGGAAGATCACTTCCACGTCACCGAGACCGGCGCCGCGTGGTTTACCCAGCCTTCGCACAGCATCGACGATCCCTTCGGCCTCGCCGCCTGACGCCGCCATCACCGGGCAATGCGAAGGCCATGGCAGCAGTGCTGCCATGGCCTTCTTTGTGGCCACCGCCGGGGTGAGACGGCGGCGGCCCATCGGCGCGCGCGGGGGGACACGCGCCGAATGTGGCACCGATCAGAACGCCAGCGTGGCGCCCATGAACAGCGTCCGCCCCAGCGAGTCATAGACCCCCGGATAGGTATTGCCGTTGCCGAACGACGACAGGATACCCGCCGCAATCGCCGGCGGATCGCGATCGAACAGGTTGTTCACCCCCCAGCGGAAGTTCAGCGCCTTGGTCGCACGCACCGTGGCCGCCAGATCGACATAGTCATAGGCGGGGATGCGGGCGTTGATCAGGCTGCCCGTGCCGGTCAGGAAGCTGTTGCTCGACAAGCTGGACAGCGCGGTGCCGCCAATGTGCCGCCACGACAGCGACAGCGTGCCCAGATCGCGCGGCGCGGTCCAGGTGGCGCGGGCCACATGCCGCCACGTGGGGTTCGGCTCGCCGCAGGTATAGCCGTACAGGCCCTTGCAGTCATAAGTGCCCAGCCCCGGCAGCGGTTCGGTCACCTGGCTCAGCAACAGCGTGCCCGAGAGGTTGACGCTGAGGCGGCCATAGCGGCCCAGCCCGTGGGCATAATCGACGTTGAAATCGATGCCGTCGGTCTTCAGCGAACCGGTGTTGAGTGTGGTCGAAACGATATAGCCGTTAGTGCCAAAGATCGCGCCCGACTGCGGATCGCGGTGGAACAGCCCGCAATAATACGGGTTGCCGGTAGACACGCACTCCGAAACGATCAGCGAGGGATCGATCGTCGAGATATAGTCCTTCACCTTGATGTGGTAGTAATCCACCGAGAACGAGAAGTTGCGCAAGTCACGCGGGGTCAGCACCATGCCCAGCGTGACGGTATCCGCCTTTTCGGGCTTGAGGTCCGGATTGCCGCCATACTGCTGCGAGCAGGTATCGGCCGGGCACTGGATGATCGCACCGGTGCCATACTTCGCCGCCGGAACGCCGGTGGTCGCGCATGCCGCCGCCGATGCGGTGGGGCTGGTGCCGGCACAAGGGTCATCGAGCGAGACGTTGCCGATGCCTTGCGCACCGAACAGTTCGCCGATGTTGGGTGCGCGGATCGCCCGGTTATAGCTGGCGCGGAAGCGCACATCGCGCACCGGCGCCCAGGTCAGCTCGCCCTTGTAGGTCAACGCGCGATACGACGAGTGATAGCCGGTCGAGGCTTGCTTGTTGCTATAGGCCGAATAGCGCAGGCCGCCATTGACGGTCAGCTTCTCCGCCCAGGGCAGGTTCTGCAGGATCGGCAGTTCGGCCTCGCCAAAGCCTTCCCAGACGTTGATCTGGCCATCGGAATCGGTGCTGCCATTTTCCTGCGCCACCGCGTCCGCCAGGCCTACCAGCGTTTCCTTGCGCGTTTCCATGCCCAGCGAAATCGCCAGGCCATCGTGCGCCCAAGGCGTCTTGATGCCATAGGTGCCCAGATCGCCATTGAGGCTGCCGTTGATCGTGCGCAGGCTGTTGCGGGTGGAGGTGTGGCTGTCGCTGAACAGATATTGCGCCTGGGTCGAGGTGATCGCGTTGGCCTGGAAGACATTGATCGGCACGCAACTGGGATCGGAACCGTCGATCACCGACTCGCATGTCGGGGTGCCGTTGACATCGACCACATCCAGCGCCCGCTGCGCCTTCACGTTGTCGACGTTGTTGGTGTAGGTCTCATTGTAATGGACCAGCGAGTACATGTAGCTGGCATCATAGCTCCAGCCGTGGCCGATATCGCCCTTCGCCTCGAAGTTATAGCGATAGTCGCGGTGGCGCAGATCGTCACGGCGCGAAAAATCGTTGTTGAGGCGGTAGCCGATCAGCGTGCTTTCGGTCGCACTGGTGCCGGCGGCCGAACCGCATAGCATCGCCGCCTGGCTGGCGCTCATCAGCGGGTTGTTGCAGTTGATGTTGAAGGCCGTACCCAGGAACAGCGCCGATGGCGCGACCTGCGAATGAGTCTGATCGTCCATGAACATGAACGATCCGGCGAGTTGCGCCGCCTTGGACACATCGAAGGTCAGAAACGCGCCGGCCGTATAGCGGGTGTCCTGCCGCTGGATATAGTTGGTCGGCGCATAGTTGTAGGCATAGGACGACGCGTACGGCACCCAGGTCTTGGAGCCATCCTTGGCGTTGGTCAGATAGCCCGATCCGGCGCTCGGCCCGGTCAGCGGCGCAAACGTGCCGTAGGTGGTGTTCGACGAGCCGCCGCAGGTCAGGCCGGTGCCGGCGTCGTCCGCCTGATTGAGCGCGCAGGCCGAATAATCGCGCGAGGATTGCAGCACCGGGTCGGTGCGGCGATAGCCGCCATAGACCGTGATATGGCCGCGCCCATCGGCAAAGCCATGACCATAGGCGCCGTTGAAATCGAGCTTGCCGCCATCCGACACCGATTTGGGCGCGGTGACATCGCCCACCGACGACTGCAGGTTGCGCAGATAGCTGTTGCCATTGTCATGCTGGTCGAAGCTGCCCTGCACGTCGAGGCGCAGGCCTTCCAGCTTGTCGCGCAGCACGAAGTTGACCACGCCGGAAATCGCGTCCGATCCGTAGACCGCCGAGGCGCCGCCGGTGACCACATCGACCCGCTCGACCAGTGCCGAGGGGACGAAGTTGATGTCCATCGCCTGGCCCGGCAACATGCGCTGACCATTGAGCAAGACCAGCACCCGGTTGGACCCGAGGTTGCGCAAGTTGACTTGCGCTGTGCCGTCCGATCCGTTCGAAACGTTCTCGTTCGCATCCGCCGTGAACTGCGGCATGCGGTTCAGCACGTCCTCGATGTTGGTTGCGCCCTCGTACTTGATTTCCTGGGCACTGACCGTGGTGAGCGGGCTGTTGCTCTGCAGGCCGATGCGCTTGATGCGCGTGCCCGTCACGACGATGTCGGCGGTGGATACCGGTGCGGTGACGGCCCCTCCGGCAGCAGGCAACGCGCCGTCCGCGGTTTGCGCGGATGCCGCCGACGACAGCAGCGCCACAGCAAGGGCGCCGGCCGCCCCGGCGCTGCGAAGGATGTGTATATGCGACCTCATTTTGCCCCCTGATTTTGTGCGTGAGGGGCAATGCATCATGTTTGGATGAGTGAGTCAAATATATTATACGATATCACATCTCGGCACCTCGGCGTTGTGGCTGGTCGGCGGATGATCCGTTGCCCAGCACGCCACCCCCGACAAGCCGGGCGCTCATGCAGGGTCACCCGGGCGATCCATTGATGCTTGCGCCGCGGTCACACCCAAGATCGCGGCCTTAACCCCATCTTGTCGAACGACGGTATACGATATGACATTGAGATAGCTGGCGCATCCGTCGCACCGCATTGCGCCGAATCGGCCGTTCAGAAATTGGCGGCAATGCGCTGTCGCAGGTAATCGGCGGCGCTGATCGGCGCGTATTTGCCGGCGGGGCCGACGACGGTCGCATCCGCGTTCGCCTGACAGAAAAACGCGATCGACTGACGCGGGCCAAGGTACTCGCCGGGGCGCGGCATCCGCACGCGGTGCAGCGTGGAACGCAGCCGGTCGTCGCTCCACCGCATCAGCATGTCGCCGATGTTGCAGGTGATCACGCCCTCCGCCGGCTCGACGCTGGTCCACTGGTCGCTGCCCGCCGCGTGCCCGGGGCACAGTTGCAGGCCGCCCTGGCCGGGCTTTTGATGCAGCAGCGTCAGGCAATCGAAATCGGTGTGCGCCCCCGCGCGCCAGAGGTCGAAATCGGCAGGCTTGGCCTGCTCCATCCCCATATAGTGGATCAAGCGCAGCGTGCATTGATAGGCGGCCACCTCGCGATCATGCACCTGCGTGAAGAATGCCTCATCGAACCCCAGTTTCAGCGCGAAGCACGACAGCACCTTCATGCCGACCAGCCAGTTGCGGTGCTCGAAGGCGCGCATCTTGGCCTGAAAACCGGCGATGTCGGCGTCATCGGGCCACAGGCCGTCCATACGCGGCAGGGTAATCTGATAGCTTTCCTTGTTATCGGGCGTGCCGGTCGAGGGGCGGACTTGCGCCTTGAACTCCCACCCGGCGTTGTTGCGCAACGGGTGCCGCGCCTTCACATCGTGCGGCAACGCGAAAAACCGCTCGGCCAGATCGAAGGCCTCGGCGATTTCGGCGTTGCTCAGCCCGTGGTTGACGATCTGGAAAAAGCCGACCTCGCTGGCGGCGGCCCAGAGCGCGTCGGCGATCTCGCCCCGGCGCGTGTCGAAATCGGCCAGATCGATCACCGGTATCGCCCGGTCGACCTCGACACCAACGCCGCCCAGCGTCGCCTCGCGGCGGAGTTCTTCCATTGGCTGATCCTTCATCGCTGCATCTCCATCGCCGCGCCGGCAATCCGCCGCACCACCGCCCCCGCCCGCGCCGACAGGTGGACCAGATCGACCCCCGGCACCGCGCCGTCGGCCACCACCTGCCGCCCCCGCACCAGCAGGTGGCGCACATGCGCCCCGCCGCCGCAGGCCACCGGCGCGATCAGCGGATCGTGCAGCCCGGCATAGCGCGGGTGCGACAGGTCAAAGATGGCGATGTCGGCGCTCTTGCCCACGGCGATCGTGCCCACCGCATCCAGCCCCATCACCGCCGCCCCCCCCGCCGTCGCCCAGCGCAGCACGTCCTCGCACCGCACCGCGCCCGCGCCCTTGACCGCGCGGTGGGTCATCCACGCGGTGTGCATTTCACTGATCATGTCGCACGCCTCGTTCGAGGCCGCGCCATCGACGCCCAGCGAGACCCGCCCGCCCATCGCCGCGAACCGGTCCGCCGGGGCCACGCCCGAGCCCAGCCGGCCATTGCTCTGCGGGCAATGCGCCATGCCGGTGCCGGTTGCGGCCAGAATCGCCAGTTCCTCGTCATCGACATGGACAAGGTGCGCGTACCACACATCCGGCCCCACCCAGCCGTGCCGCGCGACGAACTCGATGGGGCGCATCCCGTGCGTCGCCAGGCTGAAATCGACGTAGTTGCGCGTTTCCGACAAGTGGCTGTGCAGGCCCACGTTCATCCCCCGCGCGGCGGCGGCGATCGGCTGCAATTCCTCGGGCGGCAGCGACCAGAACGGCGTGGTGGGGGCCATCACCACGCGGGTCATCGCATCCGGCCCCGGATCGTTATACCGCGCGGCCAAGCGGCCCACATGGTCGATCATCTCGTCCAGCGTCTGCACCGGCATCGGCAACAGGTCGTCGTTATCGAACACGCGCCCTTGCGTGTTGCCCCCGCGCGCCAGCGTCAGCCGCATCCCCAGCCGCGCGGCGGTGTCGAACAGGATCTCGGCGGCATCGAAATCGTGTGCGGGCGAGAACAGGTAGTGGTGGTCGGCCACCGTCGTGCAGCCCGAGAGCAACAGCTCGACCATGCCGATCTCCGCCGCGACGCGCAGCGCCTCCTCGTCGATCAGGTGCCAGTGGGTGTAGGGTACCAGCCGCAGCCACGGCTCCAGCGGGGCGTCGATGCCGGCGGGAATGCCTTTGAGCACGCTCTGGAACAAGTGGTGGTGCGTGCTGATCAGGCCGGGCGTGATCACACATCCGCCCGCGTCCAGCACCGTGTCGCCGGGCAGGGCGGGGACGTCGCCCACCGCCGCAATGCGCCCTTGCGAAATGCGGATGTCGCCGTGTGCCCGTTCGTCCGCGCCGGTCCGCCCGGTCAGGATGCCCAGCGCGCCCCGGATGACTGTATCGCTCAATGTTCGTCTCCCCCGGTGCCGTGCCATGCCAGAGCGATGCGGCTCAACCCCGCCATCGCCAGCGCCATCGCCACCCCGGCCACCGTGATCAGCAACAGCGCCGCGAACATGCGCGGCATATCGAGTTGAAACCCGGCTTGCAGGATCTCATACGCCAGCCCCGCACTGTGCCCGCCGGTGCCCGCGACGAATTCCGCCACCACCGCGCCGATCAACGACAACCCGCTGGAGACGCGCAACCCCGCCAGAAAGAACGGCACCGCCGATGGCACGCGCAACCGCACCAGTTGCTGCCACCGGCTGGCGCGCACCATGCGGAAATAGGCCAATAACCCCGGATCAACCGCCTTCAGCCCGATGGTGGTGTTCGAGATGATCGGAAAGATCGCCACCACCGCCGCGCAGATCACCAGCGAGACGAAGGTATCGTCGATCATGATGATGATCAGCGGCGCGATGGCGACAATCGGCGTCACCTGCAACATGATGGCATAGGGCAGCAGGCTGATCTCGATCAGGCGGCTTTGCGCGAACAGCAGCGCCACCGCCGTGCCCCCCACCACCGCCAGCGCAAACGCCAGCAGCGTCACCCGCAACGTGCCGACCAACGCCCCCAGCAGCGTCAGCCAATTGGCGGTGAGCGCGTGCCCGATAGCCGACGGCGCGGGGAACAGATAATCGGGCACCGCCAGCACGGTGCACGTCCCCTGCCAGACCGCCAGAATGAGCGCGCCAATGGCAACCGGCGCGATCACCGGCAGAACATCGCGATTGTGCAGCAACGGCTTCATCGGTCGTCCTCCCCTGAGGCGGCGGTCAGCAACCGCGTTAACTCCCGCGCGTGATCGGCAAAGGCGGGGCTCAGCCGGAACGCCTCGCCGCGTGGCAGGGGCGCGTCGATCACATGCTCGGCAAAGATCCGCCCCGGGTTGGCCGCCATCACGATCACGCGGGTCGAGAGAAACGCCGCCTCGTAAATCGAATGGGTGACGAACAGCGTCGTCAACCCGCGCTCGGCGGAGAGCTGGAGCAACCGCTCGTCGAGCCGGTTACGCGAGAGTTCATCGAGCGCGCCGAACGGTTCGTCCATCAGCAGCAGGTCGGGGTCAGTGACCAAGGCACGGGCAATCGACACGCGCATCTTCATCCCGCCCGAAAGCTGGCGCGGGCGCAGGCCGGCGCGATCCGCCAACCCGATCTCGGCCAGCACGGCGGCGACGCGCGTATCGGCCTCGGCGCGCGGCACCCCCGCCAGATCGAGCGGCAAGCGCACATTGGCGGCGACATCGGCCCAAGGCATCAACGTCGGGTCCTGAAACACGAAGGCCAGCCGGCGTCCGTCCTCGCCCACGCGGGCGAAGGGCCCGCGCCACCACCACACCCGTCCGTCGCTCGGTTCGGCCAAGCCGCTGGCCAGCTTGAGCAGCGTCGATTTGCCGCAGCCCGAAGGCCCGATGATCGAGACGAATTCGCCCGGCTGCACCCGCAGCGTGGTCGGCTCCAGCCCGAGGACGCCATTGCCAAACCGCTTCTCCACCGAGAGCAGTTCGACCGGGGGTATCGCGGTCATGCCGCATCCTCCATGTGAATGCTGAGGTTGTCGACGAACCGCGTGGTAAACGCCCGCGTCCAGTCGGTCTGCGGCGACAACGTGCCCCCCGCGACCATGAAATCGCGCGTTTGCCGCCACCGCTCGGCGGACATCGCGCCGATGCTGGCCCCCGGCGGCAGGCCGGCATCCAAAACACGGATGCGCCGCAAGTACGCGACGGCATAGTCGATCTGCGGCTGCGTCATCGCCGGGTTGGCCGCGCGGATGCGCAGGTTCGCCAAGGCCGGACGCGCCAGATATTCGCGCCACCCCAGCATCGAGGCGCGCACGAACGCCTGCACCGCCTGAGGCCGGCGGCGGATGAAGTCCTGCGTGGTGATGATCGTGGTGCCATAGGGCGGATAGCCCTGATCGGCCAGGCGGAAGAAGTTGATCGGCACCCCCGCGCGCGCCGCCTCGAACGGTTCGGACGAGGGATAGGCCTGCACCGCCGCACGCGGATCGACGAGGAACGGTTGCAGGTTGAACGTATAAGGCGCGGCATCCTCGTCGCGCAGGCCATAGCGCTGCACCAGCCAAGGCCAGAACGTGGTCCGCGAGGTCGAGGCGATCAGCAGCTTGTGCCCGCGCAATTGCGCCAGCGACGTGACATCCCGGTGGCACATGATCCCTTGCAGGTCGCGCTGGAACGAGGCACCGACAGTGGTGACGGGCAGGCCTTGCTCCACCGCCTTCAGCACCTGAATGTCGTAACCGATGATGATGTCGGCGCGTCCGGCGGTCAGCAGTTGCAGGCTGTTGATCTGCGGCCCGCCCATGCCGATCTCGACATCAAGGCCCGCGCGCGCATAGAGCCCCCCCGCCAGCGCCTGATAAAACCCGCCATGTTCGGCCTGCGCGAACCAGTTGGTGACGAAGCGGATGCGCCCGCCATCGCCCCCGCGCCGCCGGCACCCGGCCAGCGTGCCGGCCCCTGCGGCCAGCACGCCGCCGAGCAGCGCGCGTCGATCGATCGGGTGGATCATGGCCACATATCCGTTCATCCGCCTGGGGTTGCCCGCCCGGGGTCCCGGGCGTTGGTGGCGAAGGTAACCGGGCATGGGCTGTCGAAAAAGCATCGATTTCCGCGCAGGCCGTTGCCTTTAAGGCATTGGTGCGGGAAACAGGGTTCGCCAAACCGTGAGGGACCGATGCTCAACCACCGTATGCTGCGTTACCTGGACGAGATCGTTCGCACGGGATCGATACGCCAAGCCGCACTGCGGCTCAACATCGCGGCTTCGGCGATCAACCGGCAACTGATCGCGCTGGAGGAGGACCTCGGCGGGCCGTTGTTCGAACGGATGCCGCGCGGGCTGCGGCTCACCGCCATGGGCGAGATTTTGCTGGCGCATGTGCGCGAGACGATCGCCTCGTATGATCTGGCCACCAGCCGCATCGCGCAGCTCAAGGGATTGCTACGCGGCAAGATCGTCATCGGCACCATGGGCGGGCTGGCCGCCGGGCTGCTCGCCGACGCGATTCTGGCGTTTCGCGCGAAGCATCCGTGGGTGCGGATCGTCGTGCGCGTGCTAGGGCGCGAAGCATTGGTGGCGGCGGTGCTGGGGGGCGATGTCGATCTGGGGCTGGCCTATGACATGGCCAGCACCCCGCGCCTGCATGTCGTGGCGCGATCGGAGCAGCGCGTCGGCGCGGTGGTTGCCCCCGCGCATCCCCTGGCGGCCCGGCCGGGCGTGCGGATGACCGATTGCCTGCCCTATCCACTGATCATCGGCGAGCAACCGATGGCGTTACGCCGCGCCACCGAGCTGATGGTGCCGGCCACGGTCGATCTGCGCCCGGCGGTCGAGACCAGCTCGATCGATCTGATGAAGCGCGTGGCGCGGATTGCCCCGCATGTGGCCATTCTGAACCTGGCCGATGTCCGCATGGATCTGGCCGACGGGACCTTGTGCTTTGTGCCCTTGCTGGAGACCGCCGCGCATCAGTCGATCGCGGTGTTTCACCGCGCGGCCGGCGCGCCCGAAGTCGGCGTCAGCGTCATGGCGCGGGAGATCGAGAATGTGTTGCTGGAGGCGGAAACGGCCGGCCATCCAGACAAGCGCATGCGTTAGGGGGGGCCAAGGTCAGCCGGCGATCGCCCCGATACCGCCCGGCTTCAACCGCACCCCGGTCTCGCCGAGCGCAAACGCCGCCTTGGCCAGTCCGGCGATCTGATCGGCCGCCTGCGCGATCGCCAACCCGTCCGGGCGAATGTTCGACACGCAATTGCGCTCGGCATCGTTGCGGCCAACCCGCGGATGCAGCGTCAGATAGGCGCCGATGCTGTCGGCGGCGCTGAGCCCCGGCCGCTCGCCGATCAGCACGATCACCAGCGCCGCGCAGAGCGCCGCGCCGATATCGTCGCCCAGCGCCACCCGCGCCTGGCGGGCGACAACCACCGGCGCCCAGCTCCGGCCGGACAGCCGCCGCACGATCGCCTCGGCCAGCGCGGGGCCATGCGCGGCAACGCCGGTTGCAGAGAGCCCATCAGCGAGCACCAGCGCCACCTCGCCCCGATGCGCGGCCAGCGCGGCGCGGCTTTCAGGCGTCAGTTGCCGGCCGAGATCGGGGCGGCGCAGATAGGTCGCGCGGTCGGGCGCGCGGCTGTGGACGGCGATGGTCGGCCGCCCGGCGATACGCGCGCCGAAATCCGCCGGCAAGGCGGCATGCACGGCATCGCGCGCCGCCGCGTGGGCGGCCTGAAACGCCAGCAACGGCGCCGTCGCCAACCCGGTGCCGGCGCGATCGAGGCCGATGCGCGCCGGCGTCATCGCGCGCAACCGCGCGATCAGGGCGGGCGGCTCAGACAAAGGCGGAAATCGCCTTCAGCGTCGGCGGCGACAACCGCCCCGCACCCTCCATGATCCCGGTCGCGGCCAGCCACGCCTCGAACTCGGGCGCGGGGCGCAGGCCCAGCACATCGCGGATATAGAGCGCATCGTGAAAGCTGGTCGATTGATAGCCGAGCATGATGTCGTCCGCCCCCGGCACGCCCATGATGAAGTTCACGCCCGCCACGCCCAGCACGGTCAGGATCGTGTCCATGTCGTCCTGATCGGCCTCGGCATGGTTGGTGTAGCAGATGTCCAGCCCCATCGGCAGGCCGAGCAGCTTGCCGCAGCAATGGTCCTCCAGCGCGGCGCGCAGGATCTGCTTGCCGTCATAGAGGTATTCCGGCCCGATGAACCCCACCACCGAATTGACCAGCAAGGGATCGAACGCCCGCGCCACCGCATAGGCGCGGCACTCCAGCGTCTGCTGATCGACGCCATGGTGCGCCTCGGCCGAGAGGCACGAGCCCTGCCCGGTCTCGAAATACATCACGTTGTCGCCCACTGTCCCGCGCCCCAGCGACCGGGTGGCGTCATGCGCCTCCCGCAGCAGCGCCAGATCGATGCCGAAGGCGCGGTTGGCCGCCTCCGTCCCGGCGATCGACTGGAAACACAGGTCCACCGGTGCCCCTCGCCGGATCAGCTCCAGCGTGTTGGTGACATGGGTCAGCACGCAGCTCTGCGTCGGGATGGCCAGCGTGGCGATGATCTCGTCCAGCATCGCCAGCAGGGTCCGCGCAGTGGCAATATCGTCGCCGGCGGGGTTGATGCCGATCACCGCATCGCCCGATCCCATCAGCAACCCGTCGAGCGTCGCGGCGGCGATCGCGGCGGGGGCGTCGGTGGGGTGGTTGGGCTGCAACCGCACCGACAGCCGCCCGGCCAGCCCCAGCGTGCCGCGAAATGCGCTGGTCACGCGGATCTTGCGCGCCACCGCGACCAGATCCTGATTGCGCATCAGCTTCGATACGGCGGCCACGATCTCTGGCGTCAACCCCGGCGCCAGCGCGCGGATCGCCGCGCCATCGGCGGCCAGCAACCAATCGCGCAGCCCCCCGATCGTCAGCGCCGCCACCGGCGCCAGCGCCGCCGCATCGTGCCTATCGAGGATCAGCCGGGTGACCTCGTCGGCCTCGTAAGCCACCACCGGCGCGGCCAGCACATCGGCGACCGGCAGATCGGCCAGCAGCCAGCGCGCGGCCACGCGATGCCCCTCGCTCTCGGCGGCGATCCCCGCCAGCACGTCGCCCGAACGCAACGGCGAGGCCGCCGCCAACACCCCCGCCAGCGTAGCAAAACGATAGCGCGTGCCGCCGCAATCGACATGGAAATCCGCCATGCCGCCATCCTGACCCAACCCGCAAGGCGGCGCAAACAGCTTTTCGCGGCATCCCAAACCGCCACGCCGATGCGAACGCGCGTGCGCGGTCGACGCGGATCGGCTATGCAACGCGGCGAGAGGTGTAACATGCTGGCCGACGTTCTCCGCCGTTCCAACGATCACGGGGCTTTCAGGGCAACGGGCTCGACGCCGCGCCGATCACGCGGGGCTTTCTGATCGGCGGCAACGCCACAGACCACACATGACCGAGACATCACCCCCTCCCGCGCGACGGACGCCGCGTCAGCTCGCCCGCCATGTCGGCCTGCCCGATATCCTGCCGGTGGGCACGCTGGACGCGCGTCCGGATGGAACACCGATCAGCGTCGTGGCGCGGCAACTGGGCGCACACATCGATACGCGCGCGCTGACCGAAGCCGGCGCGCTGGCCTCGGTGAAGGGCTGCCATTTCGTGTTCCGCTATGGCGCGGTGGTCAGCTTTGGCGCAGAGCCCGCCGCGATCGACCGCTTCGACGCGATGCTCGCCGCCGCGGTGATCGAGCCCGAGGCCGTGCGCGAGGTCGAGCATGCGGTGATGCTCGCCGCCGCGCGCGATGGCGATCGCGTCGACAACGAAGGCCGGATCCTGCTGGCCGACACCGCCCCGGCGCGGCTCGAACTGGTGGCGATCGTGCTGGCGCGCAACGTCGTGCTCTCACGCAACGAGGAACAGGTCAGCGAGGCGTTCGACCGCATCGCCCCGCTGGTCGCCAACTTGCGCGAACATGGCCGCGCCACCTTCCCGATCCGCCAGGCGATGCGGCTGGTCGGCGAGGTGCTCGCCGCGCGCCACCGCGTGATGGGCACGGTGCAGGTCGACGAGCGCCCCGACGTGCTCTGGGACAATCCGGAACTCGATCGCCTCTATGCCCGGCTCGAGGCCGAGTACGAACTCGACGAACGCGCCGAAGTCCTCGAACGCAAGTTCGTGGCGCTCGGCGATTTTGCCGAGGTGCTGCTCGACATCGTCCAGGGCAAGCGCGCCTTCCGGCTGGAGGTGGCGGTCGTGGTTCTGATCGCCTTCGAGATCGCGCTCGCGCTCATCGCCATGCTGCCCCGCTGAGCGAGGGCGCTCGGGGCGGTGAGCGTTGGGGCCAGCCGCAGATCGGATTCTGATTGCATCGCACGGCGCGAATCGCCACGCACACCGGCCCGCCAACGCACCGATAGAGAGACCCATGACCGAAGCCTTCGACACCCAGGACACGCGCGACCATTTTGCCCACTGCGTTCAGGTGCTGGGCGGCGCCACCGCCGCCTCGCGCCGTCTGGGCATCGACGAACGCGCGATCCGCCGCTTCATCAACGGCGAACGGCCGGTCAGCCCGGGCCTGCTCGATGATACCGCCAAGGTGTTGCGCCAACTCATCGCCGACGCCACGGCGGCGGAACGCCGCATCGCCGCGATTCTGACGGCTCAGCCGGATGCGCCCCCGGCCTGAACCTGACCGCCATCGCGGCCTCAGCCCTTGGGCGTCACCCAGACCTCGACCGGGGCGGTGAACTTGCCGGGGGCCGGCTTGCCGACGTGGATGCGATCGGCGGTGACCAACTCGCCGCTGGCCAGGTTGAACGAGGCCCATGGCTTGGGCATCCGCCCAAAGGTCATCTTCTGGATCGGCTGGCCGGTGGTCGAATTCATGATCGTTGCGATGATGCTCATGCCCCGGCCGATAACGGGGCGATGCCGGGTTCGTCCACTGCGCGCCTGAAGATGTCCACCCCCTTGGCCACCCGCCGGGCCAGCGCTCAGTGCGCGCCGGTCGTCGGTACCTTCAACGCCAGCCCATAATCGTCAAACGCCTCGGCCAGCCGGGGATCGATCTTCAGCGCGGCGGCGGCATCGCGGGCCGCACCGGCCGGATCGCCAGTGCGCGCTTCGGCAACCGCGCGGCCATAGAGCGAGGGCGCCTGCGTCGGCACTTTCGCCAGGATGGCCTGATATTGCGCCAAGGCGTCCTTCACGCGGTCCAGCCGCAACAGCACCAGGGCGCGGCTGTCCTCGACATCGGCGGCCCCCGGGGTCATGGCCATCGCGGCATCGCATTCGGCCAACGCCCGTTCCAGCGCGACACCGGCCTGCGCCTTCATCCAGCACAGCCCGTTCAGCGCGTGCGCATCGCCCGCCAAGGCCCGGGCGGCGTCGAAATCCTTGTCGGCGGCGGCCCGGTCGCCCGCCTTGGCATAGGCGATGCCGCGCCGGCCCAGCCATTCGCCATTGTGTGGGCCGGTGGCGATCAGGCGCGTCAGCGTGGCCACCGCCGCTGTCCAGTCGCCGCGCTCGCCGGCCAGTTGCGCTTGATCGAACAAGGCATCGGCCGATGTCGGCTCCAGCCGCAGCGCCGCATCGAGATCGGCCTGCCGCCCGGCCAGATCGCGTTTCGGCCGGATGGCAAAGCGGTTGAGGTAGATCGAAGCATCGGGCTTGATCGCCAGCGCGCGGTCCAGCGTCGCCATGGCCTCGTCCTGCCGGTTGATCGCGGCATAGATCCGGCTGACCACCATCAACGTGTAGATATCCGTGGGCGATGTCGCCATCAGCGCGTCGGCTTCGCGGCCCTCGCCGGCGCTGTCGCCCTGCCGGCGCAGGATATTGGCGCGCAGCAGCCGCATCTGCGCATTCTGCGGCGTCGCCTTGATCACGATATCGCTGTCGGCCAAGGCCAAGTCGTTGTGCCCCAAGGCGGAATAGGCGCGGGTGCGGGCGGTCAGCGCGGCGACATTACCCGGCGCGGCGTCGAGGCAGGTGGTCAGCGTGGCGACCGCCGCCGCGTATTCGTGGCGCTCCAGCTCGATCTGTCCGCGCAGCAGCAGCGCGCCGACATTGCGCGGTTCGAGCACCAACGCGGCGTCGACATCGGCGCGCGCCGCATCGATCTGCTGATGCGCCGCCTTGACGAAAGCCCGCATCATCAAGGCCTCGGCCGAGTGGGGATCGAGCGCAATCGCCTTGTCGAGCAGGACCAGGCCCTCGTCGAACCGCTGCGCCGCGATCAGCATCCGCGCCTTGCGCAGCATGTCGGGCGCGGTGGTGGGATCGCTGGCCAGCACCGCGTCGCGCTCGGCCTGGGTGCCGGCATATCCGGTGGGCGCGCGCAAGTAGACGCTGTTCTTGAACAGCGCCCGGAGCGTGTCCTGCGCGGCGGGGGCCTGCGCGGCGGGAAACTCGGGGCTGACGGCGCGATCCTCGGCCTCGACGACGAAGCGGTTGTCGGCAACCGTGGCGTGGCGGTGATAAGCATGCCCGGCCACGACCTGATCGACATCCGATCCCGGCGCAACGGTGAACGTGCCGATGCCCGTCGGCAGCAGGATGGTCTCGACGACATGGCTGGAACTGGGGAAATCCACCGCATAGGGCGCGGTCAGGTCCGCACCGGCATCGCGGCTGAAATCGGCCTTGAACCCCATCCAGACGTGATCAGCCTCGTACCAGCCGGAATTCCAGTCCATCTTCGTCGTGCCGTCCATCGTCAGGCGCAATTCGCGCTTCAGCGGATCGAACGCGGTCTGGACGGTCACGGGCTCGGCAAAATCGTAGGTGCTCTTCCAGAACTGGCGCAAGGCATCGTCGCGGGCGGCGCCGGCCAGGTTGGCCAGCGCCAGATTGGTCACCACGGCGGGGTCACCGCGCAATGTCCGCTCGATGTGGATCGGGGCGGGCACGGTGACGCCGCCATGGGCATCGATGGTGATCGCCACGTCGATGCGCGGTTTCGTGTCGGCCGGGGGCGCCATCGCCACCGGCGCGGCCGCCCCGGGCACCAGCGGCAAGCCCCAATAGAACCCCGGCGTCTCGATCGCATCGAGCACCCGGTCGCCCACGCGCGTACCATCGAGCCAATAGCCGCGCCCACCGATCGTGGCGTTGACCAGCACATGATCGAACAGGCCGATCGCCGGCAACCGCTGGGTCAACCCGTCGCCGGCGCGGGTGCTGACCAGAACCGGATGGGCATCGATGCCCAGACCATGCAGGATGGCCAGCAACAGCACGGTCTTGCCCTTGCAATCGCCAAACCGGCGCGACCACGTGGTGTCGGCGTCGGCGGGGATCAGCCCGCCATCGTTGAGGCTGAGCAGGACATAGCGCACCCGGTCCTGCACCAGCGCCAACGCCGCCTCGGCCTGCACCTTGGGATCGGGGGACAGGGCCTTGATCCGGGCGATCTCGGCGCGCACCGGGCTGGAGGGCGACAGGACTTCGGCCCGATCGAACAGCGGGGTGACGACGGCGGCCGTCGCCGCCCACGAGGGCAGATCGGTCAACTCGATGAACCGGCCCAGCTGATAGCGCGGCGGCGCCTGCTTGGGCAGCACCGGCGGCACGATCCCGTTCAAGGTCAACTCGACGCTGGCCAGCCCGCCCTTGCGCGCCGGCTTGGCCAGCGCCAGGCCGCCATTCGCTTGCAATCGCACCGCCAGCCCGGCCGGCCATTGCGCGCGCCAGTGCGCCCGCGCGATCGGGATCGCGTTCCACGCCGCGCCGATCAGTTCGATATGGTTGCCCACCGCCGGATCGCGGGTGGCGATCGACAAGGCCAGATCGATGATGTCGCCGACCTGCAACCCCTCTGGCTGGATCGATGCGGTCAACTGGCCGTCGAGGACCGCGTTCTCGAGATTGGTTTCGCGCCGGGCAATGACGAACGTCTGGCCGCCGGCCAGAACATCGATGACCTGAACCCCGCGCCGGATCAGCAACTTGTGCACCGTGACGGCCTGCGTCGCCGGATCCCAGGCAAAGGCGATGGCGCCCGCACCCAGCCCCTGCGCGGTCTGGAGCTTGTAGACGCTTTCCTGATAATGCGTGATCTGGCCCGGCTGGAGATCGACCTGCTCGTCGCTCAACAGCAAACGGACAGCCAGCGAATCGCCTTGGCCCACCGCCGCTGCATCGGTCGGAATGGCCACCGGGACAACCCAACCAGGCACCGGTGCCATCACGAGCTTGTCCGCCGCAAGGGCGGGCCGCGCGCCGCCGCATAGCATGCACGCGATGGCAAGCAGCCTGGCGATATCGCCGCGCTGAACGCGCACGCCAACGTGGCGCCATGGTCGCGACATCACACCGTCTCCTCGATCGAACAGGACCCTGGGTAAGATTTACGTGTGACCTCGGCAATCCGTCCGGGCCGCCGGAAACCGGCCCTATTGCGCGTAGGCCTTGACCAGATCGGTCAGGAAATCGCGCCCGGTATAGACCGCCGCCACGATCGCCCGCTCGTTCAGCCCATGCACGCCATTGCCATCGGGATCGCCATAGAGCCCCGGCGGGCCATAGGACGGGATTCCCACCGCCTCCAGATAGATGCCATCGGTCGCCCCGGTCGACATCATCGGCACCAGCGGTACCCCCGGATAGTACTTCGCCACCAGCTTCTGCGCGGGGGCGAGCATCGCCGGCGTCAACGGCGGCGGATTGGGCAAGGGCCCGCGATCGTCGACCTTGGTGACGGTCAGCTTGGGATCGGCGATGACTTTGGCCAGCGTCGCCTGCACCTCGGCAAAGCTGACTCCCGGGAAGATGCGGCAATTGATGTTGGCCCCGGCCCGCTGGGGCAAGGCGTTGTTGGCATGGCCGCCATCGAGCAAGGTCGCCACGCAGGTCGTGCGCAACATCGAGTGGAACGAACGATCGGTGTTCAACACCGCCTCGGCGGCGTTGGAATCCGGGCTGCCGATCGGGGCACTGGCGATGGTGCGCATGGCCGCGCCGATGTCGTCATGCCGGCTCGCGCCCAACTGGCCGAAATAGGCACGCGTGGTGTCGTTCAGCATCAACGGGAAGTCGAAATCGCGCAGCCGGATCAGCCCGTCGGCCAATTCATAGATCGCATTGTCGCGGATCGGGATCGAGCTGTGGCCACCGGCATTGGTCGCCTCGATGCGATAGTTGGCGACGACTTTCTCGCCGACATGGAAGTTCTCCTGGATCAGCTTGCCGTGGCCATCGGTGCGTCCGCCACCGCCCTCGTTGAGCGCGAATTCGGCATCGATCAGGTCGCGCTTGTTCTGCGCCAGCCACTGCGCGCCGTTGAACGCCCAACTGGTCTCCTCGCCGCAGGTCAGCGCCAGCTTGATCGTCCGCCCCAGCGGCGTGCCCGCGCGCTTGAAGCGGCTGAGCATATCCACCCAGATCGCGTCCATCGCCTTCATGTCGGAGGTGCCGCGACCGTAGAAATAGCCGTTTTCCTCGATCAGCTTATAGGGATCGCGGGTCCAGTCCTCGCGCTTGGCCACCACCACATCGAGATGGCCGAGCAACAACATCGGCTTCAGCGTCGTCGACCGGCCGGGCAGGATGACGACGATCCCGCCCTCCTTCTCATGCCCCGGAACGGCAAAGCGGGTGATGTCCTTGTCGCCAAAGCCGGCGGCGCGCAAATGCGCCTCGATCTTGTCGGCTTCGGCGGTGCAACTGCCGGTGGTGATCGAACTGTCGGTCTCGACCAGTTCCTTGTAGAGCGCGCGGAATTCCACCTGATCGGGGCGCGTCTGCGCCGCCGCCGGCATGCCGGTCCACAAGGTCAGCGCCGTGGCGCAAAAGGCGGTCAGGCGGCGGATCGGCGACATGGCGGGCTCCCGGAACAACAGCGCCGCACGATAGCCATAGTCAGGCGCCGGCGGAAAGCGCTTTTGCCAGATTTTCGCGGATGTTATGCCCGGGCGCCGCCGTCGCCGCTGGACATCCGCCCCCATCCCCGACATCGTCGCCGGCGTTGCACCGCGCAAGGGGGGCCGGCATTGGCGCACGATTGGGAACAGGCCGGGGGGGCCGCAGACATCATGCTCGGCTCGCCCGCGCGCGGCCTGTTCCGGGCGCTGGCGTTTGTCGGCGCGGTCTATGTGCTGGCGGTGACCGGGTTCGTGGCGCTGGGCTGGGGCCCGGGCGATGCCGCCTACATGGTGATGCTGACGATCTTTTCGGTCGGCTTCAACGAAGTCCACCCGATCGACACGCCGCTGCTGCGCGCGTTGACGATGGCCACGATCCTGCTCGGCTGCACCGGCATGATCGTGCTGACCGGTGCGCTGGTCCAGTTTCTCACGCATATGCAGCTGCGCCGGCTGCTGGGGGTAGATCGCATGAAGAGCGAGATCGACAAGCTTTCGGGCCACACGATCATCTGCGGGTTCGGCCGCATCGGCCAGCAACTCGCGCGCGAACTGGCCGACGCGCACCAGGGCTTCGTCATCGTCGAGCGCAATCCGGTCAAGCTCGCCTCGGCGCAGGCGGCGGGCCACATCTGCCTCGCGGGCGATGCCACCGACGAGGAATCGCTGCAAGCCGCCGGCATCGATCGCGCCCGCGTGCTGGCCAGCGTCTTGCCCGACGATGCCACCAACGTGTTCATCACGCTCTCGGCGCGCAACCTCAACCCCCGGCTGGAGATCATCGCGCGCGGCGAGCTGCCCTCGACCGAAAGCAAGCTGATCCACGCCGGCGCCGACAAAGTGGTGTTGCCCACGCACATCGGCGCCGAACGCATCGCCGAGATGATCCTCTACCCCAGCACCGCGCGCTTTTTGCGCGAATCCGCGCCGATGCGCGATCTGAAACGCGGCCTGCACGAATTCGGGCTGGAGATCGAGGCGGTGACCATCCCCGCCAGCGGCGCGCTGACTGGCGCCTCGGTGGCCGAGGCCGAGCGGCGGGGCAACGGCAACTTCTTCATCGTCCAGATCGACCGGCCCGGCGGCCAGAGCTATGTCCACCCCAGCGGGGACATCCGCATCGAGGCCGACGACACCGTGGTGCTGGTGCTGCGCGGCAACAAGGTGGCGGCGGGGGCGATCTTCACCGCGCCCCGCGCGGCGGTCAAAGTGGGGCGCGGCTTCTTCAACAACATGTGAAACCGCGCGGGTTTAACCACCCTTGCCCACATAGCGCATCGCCACATCGCACCGCTGATACCGCGCGCCATATTGCGCCATGATCCCGCGATCATGGGCAAAGCCCAGCTTTTCATAGAGATGGATCGCCGCCGCGCACTTCTGGCTGGTCAGCAGGTACAGCGGATCGGCCCCCATCGCCTGCGCCCGGGCGATCATGGCATTCAGCAGGAACTCACCCGCCTTCAGCCCGCGCGCCGATTCCCGCACCCCCATCTTGGTCAACTCAAAGCTGGTGGGGCCCGTCTTCTGCAAGGCGCAAGTGCCGACGATGCCCAGCCCGGGCGCCTCGGCGAAGAGGATGGTGCCGCCGGTGTCGATGATCCGGGCGCGCGGGTTTTCCAGAACCTCGCGGTCGGTCGCCTCCAGCGTGAACATGGCGGAGATCCACTGCGCGTTGATATCGTGGAATTCACCGGCCAGCCCATCTTCGAACGCACGCAGCGTCAGCCCGCCGGGTTGCGCCTGCGCCGCGCGATCGGCGATCGACGCCTGATCCAGCGCGCGCTCGATCGCGGCGATCTGCGAGAGGAACGACCCCGACAGGCCCGCCATCAGCTCCTCCGCCGCCATGCCGATGCGCGGCCACAGGTCGGTCGCGGCCTGCGCGGCGGCGGCATGGCCGGCGGGGGTCAGCTCGACCAGCCGTGTACGCTGATCGGTGGCATGGGCATCGGCCAGCATCCCCAGCGTGGCCAGTTGGCCGACACTGCGCGTCACGGCGGGCTGGCTGATGCCGATCGCCTCGGCCAGTTGCCCCACCGTCATCGCCCCGCCGCGTAACGCCGCCAGCACCGTCATATGCCCCGATTGCAGCGGCAACCCGGCATCGGCGATCACGCGCATCGCGCCGGCCTGCATCCGTTCGGCCAGCCGTTTCAGCCTGCTGCCCAGAAAGGCGGGTCCCAGATCGGCAATCACGTCAGGCATCACAGTCTCCATATCGCGTTATATAACGTGATATGGAATTAACGCCGCAAGTCAAGCGCCGCCTTCAGGAGGTTCCGCCGCCCCTGCCCGCCTCCATCGCCCACAGCGCGCCCACCACCGCCCCCTTTACGATCGGCAGCATCACCAGGATCATGAGCAACAGCACCGGCAGCACGATCGCCAAAATCAATGCGATGCTGCCCTGCCAGATCCACGGCAGGAACAGCAACGGCGCCACCACCATGTGCCCCACGATCAGGATGGTGAAATAAGGCGGCGCGTCATCCGCCGGATAGCGCGTGTTGTCATTGCCGCACGCCTTGCACGCCTGCACCTTCAGATAGGCGCGATAGAGATGCCTGTGGCCGCAATTGGGGCAACACATCCGGGCGCCGCGCCGCATGCCCAAAACCACGGATCTCTTGGAGGCTTCGGCCATCATTACACTTTCCGCGACATCAAACCGCAGCCTCCCGCAAAAGCGCGGCCTTGTCCATGGGCGCGTCGCCGCGCCGCGCTCAACCGCCGGTCGCGGCCAGGATGGCAACGCCCCAGGGCGCCAGATCCACCGCCTCCCCCGCCGCATAACTGCGCCCGGAGAGCATATCCCGCGCCGCCTCGCCCACCGCGTAATGCCCCGGCGCGGCGGCATAGTTCAACACATAGCGCACCCGGTGCCCATCCCTCAGCACCCCGCCGCGCACGATCACCGGAAAGCGCGCCGCCTCCCCCGAATCGGCGCCGGCCAGATGCACCTCGTCCTGCAACAGCGCGGACAGGGTCGCGTCACTCGGCATGAAGCCGACATAGGTCACCTCGCCCCGCCCCCAGACATTGCGCGTGATCGCCGCATAAGCCGGCCAGGCCGGATGCTGATACCGCGCCACGACCTGCGCGGTAGTCGGCTCCAGAAACTCCATCCACCAGCGGACGGTATTGGCCTTCTCGCCGACATGGAACGGATCGCCGGCGAGGGTCACCCCATCGGGCGCGGCGAACTGGTTGTAATGCACCCCGGCGGCCTCGGCGATGCGGCCCGGCTGGTCGGCATAGCGGACTTTCACGTTCTCGTCGGAAAACCCGCTCTTGAAGGTGTAGAGTACATGCCCGCCCGCCTTGGCATAGGCATTGAGCCTGTCGATCTCGGCATCGCTGGCGGCATAGAGCGCGGGCACGATCACCAGCTTGTAATCGCCCAACCGCGCGGCGGATGAGGGCGACACGAAATCGACCTCGACATTCAACTTGTACAGCGCATCATAATACCCGCGCAGCACATCGTTGTACGCAACCGTCCCGCCCGGCTTGAACGCATCAAAGGCGGTCAGCGCGGTGTTGCTGACATAGATCGCCACCTTGTTGTGCTTGGTGAGGTTGGCCAGCTTCGGCCCCAGCCGGGCGAGATCGGCACCGATCGTCGCGGCCTCGCGATAGGTCGGGTTGGGCTTGAAATCCTGCGACAACAGCCCGCGCCAATAGGTCTCCGCGCCATTGGCGGTCGTGCCCCAGTGCCAGTACTCCAGCATGTTCGCGCCCGAGGCCAAATGGCTGAACGCCTGCAACCGCAACTGCCCCGGATAGGGCGTCCATTCGGGGAACCCCTGCGCGGTGGTCTCGATCACCAGATAGTTCCGGCCGTTCTTCAACGAGCGCGCCAGATCCCCGCCCAATGCGATTTCCGCGCCGGTCAGGTGGTCCTGCCCCGGGTGATAGATGTCCACCCCCGCGACATCCAAGGCCCGCGCCGCCGCCCACTGGTCCACATCGGCCTGCACGCCATAGGAATAGCCGCGCCAATCGAGATCGAAGTTCTGCGTCAGGAACTGGTCGGGCCGGGCATGGGCGCGCACCAGCTTCGCCTGCCAGCCGAGGTAATCGGTCACCAGCCCGCGCTGGAATGCGGCGAAGGCGGCGGTCAGGCTGGCATTGATCGCGCCGTTGGTGGAGGGAAAATCCTCCCAGCGGTTGATCCGGTTGCTCCAGTAATTGAGGCCATAGGCGGCGTTCAGCGCATCGAGATTGCCGCCGAACTTGCGCCGCTGATCGGCCACGAAGGCCGCCTGCACATTGGGCCCGCTGGTGCCATAGGCCTTGGTCTCGTTGTCGAGCTGATAGCCGATGACCGCCGGGTTGCCCTTCACATGGTCGATCATCGCCACGATCACCCGCTCGGCGGCGGCGCGAAAGGTGGGGTCGGTGATGTCCATGTTCTGGCGGCGGCCATATTCATAGCGGCCCTGCGGGGTAACGGCCAGGACCTCGGGATGCGCGCGCGCCAGCCAGGTCGGCAGGGCATATGTCGGGGTGCCGACGATGACCTTGATTCCCGCCTTGTCCATCGCCGCCAGCACCCGGTCGATGTGGTGGAAATCGAAGACGCCGGGCTGGGGCTCCATCGTCCCCCACGTCGATTCGCCGATGCGCACGACGGTGATCCCCGCCGCCTTCATCATCGCCACGTCCTGGTCCAGCCGGTCTGCGGGGGCATATTCGTCATAATAGGCGGCGCCGAACAGGATCTGTTGCGGCCAGGGGTGGGCGTCCTGCGCCGATGCCGGGGCCGCCGCCGCGGCGAGCAACAGTGCCGCCATGCGCGCCATCGAACCTCTCATCACGGCCATCTCCCGGTGGTTTCTGCTCGGAGTAAAAGGCGCCCCGCCGGATCACCGCGCCGGCATGACCCGCCTCAGATGAACGAATTCGCGGTTGTAGGCAACGCTGTCATTCGTCTATTAGTTGGACATATGGCCGATGCCCCGCACGGCTGGGGAGACGATAACATGCGCAGAATCGCCGCAATCCTGATGCTGGCCAGCACGCTGGCCGGCACTGTGGCCAGCCCGGCGGCGGCGCAGCAAACCATCCCCGGCGTCATCCACACCGATCAGCCCGGCCCGGTGATCTCGCGCAACATTCAGGGCCAGTTCGCCGAACACCTCGGCAGCGGCATCTACGACGGCATCTGGGTCGGCCCCGACAGCCCGATCCCCAACACGCGCGGCATCCGCAACGATGTCGTCGCCGCGCTGAAGGCGGTGAAGATGCCGGTGGTGCGCTGGCCCGGCGGCTGCTTCGCCGATATCTACAACTGGCGCGACGGCATCGGCCCGCGCGACAAACGCCCGGTGCGCAAGAACGACTGGTGGGGCGGCCTCGAAACCAACCAGTTCGGCACGCACGAGTTCTTCGATTTCGCCGAACAGACCGGGTCCGACACCTATGTCGCGATTAACATGGCCACCGCCACCCCGGCGGTCATGCGCGAATGGCTGGACTACATCACCTCGCGCGATTCTGACACGTTGGCGCAGGAACGCCGCGCCAACGGCCATGCCGAGCCGTTCAGGCTGGGCTTCGTCGGCATCGGCAACGAGGCCTGGGGCTGCGGCGGCGCCCAGACACCCGAGTATTTCTCCGACAATTACCGCCGGTTCGCCACCTTCTTCCACAAGAACGGCGCGACCTTCCACATGCACAACGACAACACTGCGTTGCGCGTCGCCTCTGGCCCCAACAACGATGACACCCACTGGATGGAGGTGGTGCTCAAGAACGCCGGGCCGATGATGGATGCGATCTCGCTGCATTACTACACCCTCTGGCACGGCGACTGGCTGCAGCGGAACAGCGCCACCGCGCTGAACATCACCCCGGCGGCGTGGAACGAGATCCTCTACCAGGCCTCGCGGATGGACGGCGTGCTGCGCGACCACGAGGCGGTGATGGACCGCATCGACCCCACCAGGCGCATCGGCCTGTTCGTCGACGAATGGGGCACCTGGTACGCCCCCGAACCCGGCACCGAGCCCGGCCACCTCTACCAGCAGAACACCCTGCGCGATGCGCTGGTCGCGGCCGAGACGTTCAACATCTTCCACGCCCACGCCGCGCGCGTGCGCATGGCCAACATCGCGCAGGCGGTGAACGTGCTGCAGGCGATGCTGCTGACCGACGGCGCAAAAATGGCCAGGACGCCCACCTATTACACCTTCGCGATGTACGTGCCGTTTCAGGATGCGACCTTCCTGCCGGTCACCATCACCGCGCCCACGTTAACCGCCGAAAGCGGCCAGTTCCCCGCCTTCTCGGTCAGCGCCGCCAAGGGCAAGGATGGCCAGATCCACGTCGCCGTCGCCAATGCCGATAAGGACCACGGCTACCATCTGGCGCTCGATCTCGGCACGCCGGGGCTGCGGCATGTCGCGGGGCAGATCCTCACCGCCGCGCGGCTCGATGCGCACAACACCCCGGGCGCGCCGGAGGAAATCGCGCCGCAAGCCTTCACCGGCGCGACGATCGGCGGGGGCAAGCTGCTGCTCGACGTACCGGCGAAATCGGTGGTGGTCGTCGGCGTCGACTGAACCCGGCGCATAAACGCCCCCCCACGGCGGACCGTGCCACGGCGGCCGCGTTGTCGCCGTTGGCGGAGGCGCGGCGCACCCGCGAGGGCTCAAGCCTCGATCCCGAACAGCCGGTCCAGCGACCAGCGCCCGCCGCCACAGGCAATCAACGGCAGCATCAGCCCCGCCCAACTGAGATGCGTCGGCCAGGCATCGGGATAGACGAAGATCTCGATCACCGTCGTCATGCCCAGCAACCACACTGCGGCAAAGCGCGTGAACAACCCCAGCGTCAGCAGGATCGGCCCCGCATGTTCGGAATAAGCGGCGACATGCGCGGCCACCACCGGATCGATCAACGGCAAGGCATAATCGGTGCGGAACAGTTCATAGGTGGCATCGGTGATGTGCAGGATGCCGTCGACCTTGGTGCGGCCAGACATGAAGAACACCCCGGCAATGCCCAGGCGCGCAACCAGCAGGCGCAGATCCTGCGGCAAGACCCGCGCGGCCAAAACCCCGGCGCGGCGATAGAGATCCAATGGCGACATGGCGGATGCTTTCGATCGGAAGGAGAGATCCGCGCCGCGCCAGCGCGCGGCGCGGGCGGCACATCATGTGCGCGGGGTCAGCGATCCGTTGCCCTTGGGCGTGTGGATCCCGGCGCACGTGCCGGCCTTGACCAGCTTCCAGCTATCGCCCTGCCAGTCGGCCTTCTGGGTGCCGGCGCAGGTGGTGCCGGCACCCGCCTTGCAATCGTTCTGGCCGGCGCGGGCCACGCCATAGCACTTCTCCATGGCAGGCTTGGCGGCATCGGCGGCGTGGGCGGCACCGGCCATCAGGCCGAGCGCGAGGGTGGCGGCAAGCGCCGCGTGAGTACGGGTCATGATATATCTCCTGAAGGGCTGGCCCCGATGCGCGCGGCGGGCCGAAACCGGCGCCGCCGCGCGGTGACCCTTCCGGGGGCGGGTTCAACCGGGTCACGACGGGGATTACGCCGCCAACCCCGCATCGGTTACACATGACCTGCGCGGAAAAAAATGCGTGCGCCGCCACGCCCAGCCTGTAACCATGCGCCCCGCCGATGCGTATGCAGGCCCGGGAGCGTACATTGCAGGCAGGCGAGGAACAGCTCAAGGCGTGGATGATCTCCGGGCTCGACGGCGATGCCGGCGCGCACGTGGCCTTGCTGCGCGCGCTGGTGCCGCTGCTGGGCGCATTCTTCCGCCGCCGGCTGCGCGATGCCGAAAGCGACGTCGAGGATCTGGTGCAGGAAACGTTGATGTCGGTCCATACCAAGCGCGCCACCTATGATCGCGAGCGGCCGTTCACGGCCTGGCTCTATGCGATCGCGCGCTATCGGTTGATCGATCACGTGCGGCGGCGGCGGATCACCGTGGCGATCGAAGATGTCGAGGCGATCCTCGTCACCGAGGGGTTCGAGGGCGCCACGTCGGCACGGATGGATGTCGATGCGCTGCTGGCCACGCTCTCCCCCAAGCAGGCGCAGGCGATCCGCGCCACCCATGTCGATGGCCTGAGCGTGGCCGAGGCCGCAGAAGCCGCCGGCATCGGCGCCTCCGATGTCAAGGTCTCGGTCCATCGCGGGTTGAAGGCGCTGGCCGCGCGGCTGCGGGGGGACCGGGCATGAACACCGAAGACCTGATCCAGAGCCTCGGCCACGATCTGCGCCCGGTGCCGCGCGGGGCACTGGGCCGGCGGATTGCGCAAGGGGCGATCGGCGGCGGCGTGGTCACCGCGCTGGCGGTGGCGCTGGTGCTGGGGGTGCGGCCCGATCTGGGCGCGGCGCTGCATGGCTTTCCGTTCTGGATGAAGTGGGCCTACACCGCCTCGCTGGGCGTGGGCGCGGTGGTGGCGGTGATGCGCCTGGCCCGCCCCGATGCGGCGCGGCCGGGGGTGCTGCGGTGGCTGCTGGTGCCGGTGCTGCTGCTGGCGGGCGTCGGCGTGGTCGAACTGGCCGAAACGCCCTCACGCGCGTGGCTGGCGATGTGGCTGGGGCAGAGCTGGAAGGTGTGCCCATGGCTGGTGCTGACGCTGGCGATGCCGATCTTCATCGGCTTGCTGTGGTCGTTCCGCAAGTTGGCGCCCACCCGCCTGCGCGAGGCCGGCGCGACCGCAGGCCTCGCCGCCGGCGCCTGGGCGGCAACGATCTATTGCCTGCATTGTCCCGAGGTATCGGCGATCTTCGTGCTGACGTGGTACAGCCTCGGCATCCTGCTGGCGGCGGGGGTGGGCGCTTTGGTGGGGCCAAGATTCATGCGCTGGTGATGTAACCGGCCTTTGGGCTGCTGCGTAATGGAGGGTGCCAATCCGGCACGACCATGTTCAGGAGACCCCCATGACCCCCGCGAAAACCGCCATCACCCTTGCCAGCGCCGCCGCCCTGCTGGCCCTTTCGGGCGCCGCGCTGCCCGGCGTCGCTAACGCCAAGACCACCGCGCAGATCCACTGCTTCGGCGTCAACACCTGCAAGGGCACCTCGGACTGCAAGTCGGGCAACCACGCCTGCAAGGGGATGAACGACTGCAAGGGCCAGGGCTTCAAGCTGGAAAGCGCCAAGCAGTGCAAGACCGACGGCGGCAGCCTGACCGCACCGATGTGATCCCACGCCCGGCCGCCATCGCGCGGCCGGGCGCCCTTTCGGCAGGAGTCCCGCCCTTGCTCACCACCCCCACCTTCGGCCTCGGCCTGCGCAAGCCGCATTATGCGGACTTTCTCGATGGCGAGACGCCGGTCCCGGTCGATTTCGTCGAGGTCATCTCCGAGAACTTCATGGTCGCCGGCGGGCGTCCGCTCGATGTGCTGCGGCGGGTGCGGGCGCGCCATCCGGTGGCGCTGCATGGGGTATCGATGTCGCTCGGTTCGGCCGATGGCGTCGATGCGGATTATCTGCGGCGGCTGCGCGCGCTGGTCGATGCGATCGAGCCGCTGTTCGTCTCCGACCATCTGAGCTGGTCGCGGATCGGCGGGTTCAATGCGCATGACCTGCTGCCCCTCCCCTATACCGCCGAGGCGCTGGACGTGGTCTGCGCCAACATCGATCGCGCCCAGACCGCCCTGGGGCGCACCATGCTGATCGAGAATCCCTCCAGCTATCTGTCTCTGCCCGGCGAGATGGCCGAGTGGGAATTCCTCGCTGCCATCTGCGCGCGCACCGGCTGCGATCTGCTGCTCGATGTGAACAACATCTTCGTCAGCGCCAGCAACCATGGCTTCGATGCGCGGGCCTATCTCGCGGGGATCCCGGCGGCGCGCGTGCGCCAGATCCACCTCGCCGGCCATAGTCAGGGCGCCGATCTGCTGATCGATACGCATGACCGGCCGGTGCCGACGTCGGTGTGGTCGCTTTATGAGGCGGCGCTCAACCGGCTGGGGCCCGTGGCGACGATGATCGAGCGCGACGACGATATCCCCCCCCTGACCGACTTGCTGGCGGAACTGGACATGGCACGCAGCATCGCCGCATCGCGTCAGGTGTGCGCAGCATGAGCCTGTACGCCCTGCAACACGGCATCCGCAATTGGCTGACCACCGAGAACCCGGCCGTCGCCACGCAGTGCGGCGCGCGGGCGCCGGCGGGCCTGTCGGTCTATCTCAACACCTATCGCGGCCAGTTGCTCGATTGTCTGGCCGAGAGCTACCCCATCACCCGCCAATGGCTGGGCGACAGTGCCTTCACCGCCGCCGCCGCCGAGCACATCGACCGCAGGCCCCCGTCAAGCTGGACACTCGACGCCTATCCCGAGGGTTTCGCGGCAACGCTGGACGCGCTCTGGCCCGATGACGCCGAGGTGGCCGAACTGGCGCAGATCGAGGCGGCGCTGACGGCGGCCTTCGTCGGCGCCGATGCCGATCCGGTCGATCCGGCCGGGCTGGCGGCGGTGGATTGGGACCGCGCGGTGCTCCATCTGGTGCCGACATGCACGCTGTTGCCGGTGGTGACCAATGCCCCGGCGATCTGGGCGGCGCTGGCGGCAGAGGAAACGCCGCCCGCCGCCGCGCCGCTGCCCACGCCCGCGCATCTGGCGGTGTGGCGCACCGGCTTCGCCCCCGCCTTCCGCACCCTGGCGCCCACCGAGACCAAGGCGCTGCGCATGGCGGCAGCGGGCGCAACATTCGCGGCGATCTGCGCCCGGCTGGCGGCGGACCACGGCGAGGCCGCCGCCGCCGACATGGCCGGGCACATGTTGGCGCAATGGCTGGCCGATGGACTGGTGATGGCGATCGACGGATAAGGCCGCCCGCATCCCCGGGCGTGACAGCGCGCGCGATGCGGCCTAGGGAATGTTGCGCGATGCGGCGGATCCGGACCACCGCTATCCCGCGCGCGACGATCCGGCGGAGACGAATGCGACGTGGAGGAGGATGCCAAACCGCTGTCCAAGCGACAGTTGACCGCCATCAAGACGCGCGAGGACATCCTTGAGGTCGCATATCAGGAGTTCTCGGAGAACGGCTTTGCCGGCGCCCGCGTCGATGAAATCGCCGAAAAGACCCAGACCTCAAAGCGCATGGTTTATTACCATTTCGGCAGCAAGGAAGGGCTCTATCAGGCGGTTCTGGAACGCGCCTACGAGCGTATTCGCGGCCACGAACAGGCCGCCCGCTTCGAGGATCTGGCCCCCGAGCAGGCGTTGCGCGCGATCATCTCGCACAACTTCGATTACCACTTCGAACAGCCCGAGTTCGTCCGCCTGGTGATGAACGAGAACATCATGAAGGGCGAGCACATCGCCCAGATCCCGACGATGAAATCGCGCAACCAGACGATCATCGCCGCGCTCGCCGATATCCTGCGGCGCGGGGCCGAGGCAGGGGTGTTTCGCCCCGGCATCGATCCCATCGACGTGCACACGACGATCAGCGCGCTGTCGTTCTACAACGTATCCAACCGGTACACATTCCGCGAGAACTTCGGGGTGGATTTCGCCTCGGCGGCATCGCGCGCGCGGCGGCGGGTACAGATCATCGACGTGGTGATGCGCTGGGTCAAGCGCGAGCCGGATTGAGCACGCGGCGCGGCGGCGCCGGGATGTCCCTTTTCACGGCCTCGATTTCGTGTACTCTCTGGTTCATACAATAAACCGGGAGTTGCCATGATCAGGTCCATTCTCGCGTCGGCGCTGGTCGCGCTGGCGCTGAACGCTGTCCCCGCCCATGCCCAGCGCGATGTCGCCACCGATGCCCAACCGGCGCTCGATGACCGCTATCCGGACCGCATCACCGCCTGGCCGGGCGGCGTGACCAGTCTGGCCGATGTCGTCTATCAGACGATCCCCGGCTATCGCCCGCAGATCCTCGATGTCTACATGCCGCCGCGCGGCGCGGGGGCGAAACCGCTGGTGATCTACATCCACGGCGGCGGCTGGGTCAGCGGACACACCCGCCAGGCCGGCGCGATCAGTGATTTCCCCGGCCTGCTGGCGCGCCTTGCCGGCGAGGGCTTCGTCGTCGCCAGCGTGGAATACCGCCTGTCGGGCGAGGCCCCCTTCCCCGCACAAGTTCAGGACGTCCGCGCCGCGCTCCGCTTCCTGAAGGCCAACGCGGCGCGCTATGGCATCGATCCGGCGCGCGTAGGCCTGTGGGGCGGATCGGCCGGCGGGCATCTCGCCGCGCTCACCGCGCTGAGCTGCGGCGTGGGCGCACTCGATGCGCCGGGTACCAAGGCGCCGGCGGGATCGGAATGCGTGCAGGCGGCGGTCACCTGGTACGGCGTGTTCGACGTATCGGCGCTGGTGGCGGCGCGACCGGGCGGCGCCGATGGCGCGATCGCCAAGTTGCTGGGTTGCGCCGGCCCCTGCCCGGCCGACAAACTGGCGGCGGCCAGCCCGGTCACCTACATCGACGCGCAGGACCCTCCGATGCTGCTGATCCACGGCACCGACGACCAGACCGTCCCCGTGGCGCAAACCCACATCGCCGAGGCAAAGCTACGCGCGGCCGGCGTGCCGGTGCAGACGATTTACATCCCCGGCGCCGATCACAGCTTCATCGGCAAGACCCCGGCGGCAACCCACGCGGCCACGGTGCAGGCGGTGAACGCCACCTTCGATTTCCTCCACGCACGGCTCGATGCGCCCACGCGGTAAATTTCACCATTTAGTACATTTCACTTGTGCTGCGATCGGCCCGCGCTATGCCGATGGCAAAACAGCCTGTGCGAGAGAATGCGATGCGCCGCCCCGACATGACTGCACCCGAAACCCTGCGGGCGCGCCCCACCCGCCGCCGGGGCGTGATCCTGGCGCTGATCGCCACGGCGACGCTGATCAACTATCTCGATCGCTCGGTGATGGGCGTGGCCAAGCCCGAACTGGTGCGCGACCTGCATATCACACCGGTGGTCATGGGCCTGATTTTTTCCGCTTTTTCGTGGACTTATGCCCTGGCGCAGATTCCCGGCGGCTATGTCATCGATCGGCTGGGCACGCGGCTCACTTATACGCTGTCGCTGGCGCTGTGGTCGGCGATGACGGCGCTGCACGGGTTCATGACCGGGGTTGGCGGGCTGGTCGGCGCGCGTCTGGGGCTGGGTCTGGCCGAGGCGCCGTGCTTTCCGGCCAACAGCCGCATCCTCTCGACATGGTTCCCGCAGGGCGAGCGCGCCAAGGCCACCGGCATCTATACCGTGGGCGAATATGTCGGGCTGGGGCTGCTGGTGCCGGTGCTGGAGGTCATGCTGGCGCACTATGGCTGGCGCTCGCTGTTCTTTGTCGTGGGGCTGCTCGGCATTGGATTTTCGTTCATTTTCCATCGCTTCTACCGCGAACCACACGAGAGCACAGCCAATCGTGCAGAGCTTGACCTGATCGCGGCCGGGGGCGGACTGGCGCAGGGCGTTGCCCCGCTAGCCTTCGATTGGGCCGCGATTCGCCGCCTGATCACCACCCGCCAGATCGCAGGCGCCTCGATCGGCCAGTTCTGCTCGAATTCCACGCTGGTGTTCTTCCTCACCTGGTTCCCGTCCTACCTCGCCGATGCGCGCGGGATGACGTTCATGAAATCCGGATTCGCCGTCTCGCTGCCCTATGTGGCGGCGGGGGCGGGGGTGCTGCTGGGCGGGGTGTTGTCCGATTGGCTGATTCGCGCCACCGGTTCGGCGACCATCGGGCGCAAGGTGCCGATCGTCGCCGGACTGTTGCTCTGTGCCAGCATGGTATCGGCCAACTATCTGAAAAGCAACGACATGATCATCGCGGTGATGAGCCTGGCGTTCTTCGGCCAGGGCCTCGCCGGGCTCGGTTGGACTTTGCTGGCCGATGTCGCGCCCAAGGAAATGATGGGCCTCACCGGCGGCCTGTTCAACTTCTTCACCAATCTGGCGGGGATCGTCACGCCGCTGGTGGTGGGCGTGGCGGTGGGCGTCACCGGCAGTTTTTACGGCGCGCTGGCCTATGTCGGCGCGCTCGGGGTGATCGGCACGCTGGCCTATGTCTTCGTGCTGGGCCCGGTCGAGCGGGTGACCCTGACCAAAGTGTAACGCCGTCGACCACATCGTGTCTTGACGGATAAATTTTGTGAATGTACCGGTTCGTCCACAACCGCTGCCGAAAGATCGGCCGGGGGGGAGCGCCCATGGGAGGGGCAGAGCACCATGACTACACGCCTGCGACTCGTCGCACAAACATCCGCCATCGCCATCACGCTGGGCTGGGCCGCCGCCGCCGCCGCGCAGCAGGCGGCACCCGCGCCGGCCTCCGCCGCCGATGCGCCCGTGGCCAAGGACATCATCGTCACCGGCTCCTCGATCCGCGGCGTGGCGCCGGTCGGCTCCAACCTCTCCTCGGTCGGCCACCAGCAGATCGAGAACACCGCCGCCCAGTCGATCCAGCAGGTGCTGAAGGCGGCGCCCGCGGTCACCGGGCTTCAGGCGCCCAGCCAGGGCGGCTTCGGCTCGGCCGACAACTCGGGCACCAACGCGCCGACGATCCACGGCCTTGGCGGTTCGGCCTCGAACTCGACACTGGTGCTGCTCAACGGCCACCGTCTGCCGACCTCGGGCGCCAACCACATGCTGGCCGATCCCAACATCATCCCGACCATCGCGCTGGAACGCGTTGAAGTGCTCGCGGATGGTGCCTCGTCGGTCTATGGCTCGGATGCGGTTGCCGGCGTGATCAACTTCATCACGCGCAAGAACGTCAACGGCTTCGAGGCCGACATCCAGCACGGCTTTGCCAGCAATTACAGCACCACCGCCATCTCTGCACTGTACGGCAAGACCTGGGACACCGGTTCGTTCCTCGCCGCCTACAGCTTCTCGGACCGCTCCAATCTCGCGGCTTCCGCGCGGTCCTACGCGCGCAGCACCAACTTCGCATCGCTGGGCGGCAACAACAGCAACTCTAGCAACAAGTGCACCAGCCCCAGCATCACCGCCGGCGGCGCCACCTATTTCAACACCGGCACGGGTTACAGCACCGAACCATCGGGCTATGGCGCGCAAGCCGGCGGCGGGTGCAGCCCCACCGCATGGGACCTGCTGCCCAAGGAAGTGCGCCACACTGCCTTCGTCGAGTTCCGCCAGGACCTCTCGGACCGCCTGCACCTCGTCGCCGACTTCGATTATTCGAACCGCACAGACACGCAGAACATCTCGCGCGGCACCGCCACCGCGACGATCTACGGCCTCGGCGCCACCCCGCCGGCCGGCCGCTCGATCAGCCCGTTCTTCCAGAGCCTCGGCCTCTACAACGCCGCCACCGGCGTCACCAGCACGCCCACGTCGTACACGCTGAACTATGACGCCGATGCGCTCTACGGCCCCGGCGCCACGCTGGTCGGCAGCGCCGAGGACTTCTACGGCCGGCTCGACCTGATCTATGATGTCAACGATAAGTGGCAGGTCAACCTCGGCGGCGTGATCGGGCGCGATCACTCGCAGATTCACCAGCAAGGCACGCTGAACACCGCCGACTTCGCACTGGCGGTCAATGGCTATACCTCGGCGGCGATCAACGGCGTCAACCAGTCGACCGTGCAGGCGCTGACCACCGCCAATGCCTTCGATCCGTTCGGCACCGGCACCTCGGCGGCGACCAAGGCGGCGATGATCGACAGCGCCACCTACTATTCCACCGAACAGACGATGCGCGACGCCTACCTGAAGGTCAGCGGCGATCTGTTCAAGCTGCCCGCCGGCGCGGTGAAGATCGCGGTCGGCGGCGAACTGCTCGGCTATTCGATCGATCAGGCGCATACCGCGCTGAATGGACTTGGGCCGTCAACGGCGGATTCCACGTACTTGCGCCTGATCTATGGCCGCCACGTCACCTCGGCCTATGGCGAGCTTTACGTGCCGCTGGTCCACAACGGGTTCGTACGCGATCTCTCGCTGAACATTTCGGGCCGCTACGATCACTACAGCGATTTCGGCAGCACGGTGAACCCCAAGCTGGCCGCCAACTTCGAACCGGTGCGCGGCATCAAGTTCCGCGGCAACTGGTCGAAGTCGTTCGTCGCCCCGGCGCTGACGTCGATCGGCGCGAATTCCTCGGGCCAGACGGGTGAATCGGCATTCACTTATACCAATGGCGCCAACTCCTCGACACTGCCGGGCGGGTTGGCGGCGGTGCCGCTGTCGCTCTATCCCAACGCTGCCGGCATCCCCGGCGCGATCTGCACCGCCACCACCTGCAACCTCACCAGCGTCACCGGCGCGGTGATCTCGGGCGGCAACGCCGGCCTCAAGCCGCAGACCGGCAAGGACTGGAGCCTGGGCGTCGACATCACGCCGGTGCAGGTGCCGGGGCTGCGCGTCTCGGCCACCTACTGGTCGGACGAGCTGCGCAACGGCATCACCGCCCCGCAGACGGTCTATGCGATGACCGCCGCCAGCCTGTCGAACCTGCTGACGCTCTATCCCAATGGCGCCACCGCCGCGCAGCTTTCGGCCGCGCAAGGCGCGCTGCCGCAATCGGGCGCGACGACGAACGCCTACTTCATCTACAACTACACCCAGAACAACGTGCTGAACCTCAACGTCGCCGGCCTCGATGTCGAAGTGATGTACCACCTCGCCACCGAAAAGGCGGGCAACTTCACCTTCGATATCAGCGGCACCCGCAAGACCAGGTTCGAACAGTGGTTCGGCGCCGATGGCTCGCACTTCAGCGTGCTGGGCACCGCCGGGTTCAACACCACCTTCCCCTCGCTGAAGATGGAGGGGCGTACGAACCTAGCCTGGTCGAAGGGTCCGTTCAACGCGGTTGTCGGCGTGAACTATGAGGGTTCGTACATCTGGTGGGGTTCGGGCGTGGTCAACCCGATCGTGCGCAACGCATCGGGCGTACCCGTGGGCGGCGGCGACAAAGTCAGCGCCTTCACCACCGTCGACCTGCACGCGGCCTATACCTTCGAGAAGCTGGCCGGCATGCACAAGGCGAACTTCTATGTCGATGTGACCAACCTGTTCGACAAGAACCCGCCCTTCGTCAACACCGCCACGGTCAATGGCGCGGTCGGCTATGACTCGTTCAGCGCCAACCCGCTCGGCCGCGTGGTCAGCATCGGGCTGCGTACCAAGTTCTGATCTCTTCCACCCTGGCCGTTCCGGGGGGCACCTGCGGTGTTCCTCCGGAACGGCGTTTTTTTCAGTTTACCCAGGAGCCATACCCCCCATGCCCGATCTTGCCCCCCCGACTGTGGATCAACCGGTGCGGGTGCTGGCGGGGTTGCTGGGGCGCGGCATCCTGGAAAGCCGCACGCCGTGGATGCACGAGTGCGAGGGCGATGCGCAGGGGCTGCGCCTGGTCTATTCGCTTTACGATTTCTCGGCGCGCGGCTGGGGCGACGATGAACTCGCCGCCGTCCTCGCCGCCACCGAGCGCGCCGGCTTCGCCGGGCTCAACGTCACCTTTCCCTTCAAGCAGATGATCCTGCCGCTGCTCGACGCGCTGGCGCCCGGGGTCGAGGCGATCGGCGCGGTCAATACGGTCGCCTTCCGCGCCGGTCGCCGCATCGGTTACAACACGGATGTCTCGGGCTATGCCAGCGCGTTCCGGGGGGGGCTGCCCGATGTGGCGCTGAACACCGTGCTGATGGTGGGCAGCGGCGGCGCCGGATCGGCCGCCGCCCATGCGCTGTTGCAGATGGGCGCGGGGCGGCTGGTGCTGTGCGATGCCGATCCGGCGCGCGCGGGCGATCTCCATGCGCGGCTGGTCGCCAGCTATGGCGCCGATCGCGTGGGCCTGACCGACGATCCCGCCGCCACCGCCGCCGGGGCCGATGGCATCGTCAACGCCACGCCCGTGGGCATGGCCAAGTTCCCCGGCATGCCGATCGCGGCCGATGTGCTGCAACCGCATCACTGGGTTTCGGAAATCATCTACTTCCCGCTGGAGACGGCCTTGCTGAAGGCGGCACGGGCGCGCGGGTGCCGCACGCTATCGGGCCAGGGCATGGCCGTGGGTCAGGCCGCCGATGCCTTCGCCATCTTCACCGGCCGCACCCCCGATCGCGCGCGCATGGCCGAGAGCTTCAACCGCTTCACCGGCGGATGACGGCGTTCTGAAAATCCGCACGCATTCGCCCCAAAATCGCGATGGATAAGCGCGCGCCGCGCTTGTAAGCGCCGGCACAGACCGGCGCGCGGCCCGTGAACGCGGGCGGCGCCGCGACCACGAGGGAAGACGATGGAAACCGCACATCACCGGCCCGCGCGCATCGCGCGCTGGCGCACCCATGGGGCCGCCACCACCGGCGGCTGGCCGCTCCCGCGTTGAGTGCCCGCACAGTTTCCCCGGGGAAACGCCACCAACGCGTGAAACGCCCTGTGCCGGCGGCGCTGTCCGTGGCACGATCCACCCGGCCCGCAGGAGGCTGACCATGCTGCATGCCATCCGTGCCGAGATCCTCTCGGTGCCCGAGGACCCACAGTTCGCCGGCCCCGCCGCCATCGTCCACCACGCCGACGGGTTGCTGGTGATCGAGGACGGGCTGGTGGTGGCGCGCGGCGCTTTCGCCGATCTCGCCCCGCGCTTCCCGGGCCTCGCGATCGAGGATCACCGGGGCCGGTTGCTGGTGCCGGGGTTTGTCGACGCCCACGTCCACTATCCGCAGATCGACCGCATCGCGTCGCACGGCGCGCAACTGCTCGATTGGCTGGATCAACACATCTTCCCGGCCGAGCGCGCCTTCGCCGATCCGGCCCATGCGCGGGCGGTGGCCGACGTGTTCCTCGACGAACTGCTGCGCAACGGCACCACCACCGCGCTGGTCTTTGCCACGGTGCACCCGGCCTCGGTCGATGCGCTGTTCGCGGGCGCGCAGGCGCGGGGGATGCGCCTCGTCTCGGGCAAAGTGCTGATGGACCTCGGCCCCGAAGGCCTGCGCGACACCCCCGAAACCGCCCGCGCCGACAGCGAGGCGCTGATCGCCCGCTGGCATGGGCGCGGCCGGCTGGGCTATGCGGTGACGCCGCGTTTTGCGTTGGCTTGCTCGGACGCGCAGATGGCGGTGGCGGGCGATCTGCTGGCCGCGCACCCGGAGGCCCTGCTCCACACCCACATCAGCGAGAACCGGCTGGAGATCGCCGCCGTCGCCGAACGCTTCCCCGATGCCGGCTCCTACCTCGGCGTCTACGACCGGTTCGGACTGGTCGGCCCGCGCTCGGTCTTCGCCCACGGCATCCATCTGGGCGACGGCGAATGCACCCGCCTGGCCGAAGCGGGTTCGAGCGTCTGCCTGTGCCCCACCTCGAACCTGTTCCTCGGCTCTGGGCTGTTCGATCTGGCGCGGCTGGATGCGCATGGGGTGCGGCTGGCCATGGGCAGCGATGTCGGCGCCGGCACCACGCTCTCCATGCTCGCCACCATGGCCGAGGCCTACAAGGTCTGCCAGTTGCGCGGCGAGGCGCTCGATCCGTTCCGCGCGCTGCATCTGGCGACGATGGCCGGCGCGCGTGCGCTGGGCCTGGGCGACCGGATCGGGGCCTTGCACCCCGGGCAGGAGGCGGATTTCGTGCTGCTCGATCCGGCGGGGACGCCGTTGCTGGCGCGGCGCTGCGCGGGGCGGCCATTGGCCGAGCGGCTGTTCGCCATGCAGGTGATGGGGGACGACCGGCATGTGCATTCGACATGGCTGATGGGGCAAAAGGTCAAGGGGTAGCCGCCGGCGGCCGGGGGTCACGACCCCCGGACCCCCATGACTGTCTGCGTTGCGCCTTGTCCTCAGGCTTGCGCGTAATGGCGCGGTCAGGGTTTGCGGGCCGCTACGCGGCAACCTGCGCGGCAACCCCGCGCCACGCCGCCTTGCCCCCGCCAACGTGGACATGTCACGGGAGCGCGAGGGATGAGTTCCCTCGCATGTCCCTTCTCTCCCCTCCCCCGGCGAAGTGCCCGCTTTTTGCGAACGGCAGGTCCACCTTTCTGTGATAGATAAGCACGCCCACCCATGGCAAGCCAGCCGCACCGCGCGTTTCTGGAAAGCCATGCCTGTGAACATGCCCGTTGCTCCCCTCTCGCCCCCATCGGCCCACGCGCGGATGACCGAGCGCCCGCGTGGCTGCACCTATGCCGGCCGCGACTGGGAGATCCTGAGCACCCGGTGGTTCCCGGTGGCGCGCATGGCCGATGTGGCGGACAAGCCAGTGAAGGCCAAACTGCTCGACGTGCCACTGGTGCTGTGGCGGACGGCGGCGGGGATCAGCGTCGCGCGCGACGTGTGCCCGCACCGGGGCGTGCCGCTGAGCATGGGCTGGGTCGAGGACGAGCAACTGGTCTGCCCCTATCACGGCCTGCACTTTGCCGCCGACGGGCGCTGCACGCAGATCCCGGCGCAGCCGCAGGTGGTGCCGTCCAGCCGGTTCGCGGCGCGGGTGTTCCCCTCGGTCGAGCGCTATGGGCTGGTCTGGACCTGTCTCGATTCCGCCGATGGCGTGCCGGTCATCGCCGATTTCCCGGAATTCACCGACCCAGCGTTTCAGACGATCACCTGCCCGCCGGTGACGATCGCCGCCTCGCCCGCGCGCCAGGTGGAGGGGTTCATCGATGTCGCCCACTTCGCCTGGATCCACCACGAGGCCTTTGCCGATCGCGACAACCCGGTGGTGCCGCTCTATCGCACGTTCGGCACCGATTTCGGCTTTCGCACCATCTATGAGAGTAACGTCGCCAACCTGCCCCACGCGGTGCGCCATCTGGAGCCGGAAGGTTTCACGTGGGTGCGCACATATGATGTCCACCCGCCCTATGTCGCGATGCTGCGGGTGGATTTCCCGGATGATGGCGTTTTGCGGATCATGAACATCGCCACGCCGGTGTCCGCGCGCGCATGCACGCTGTTTGTGCCCTTGGTGCGCAATTTCGATGTCACCGGCTCGGTCGAGGATGTCTATGAATTCAACGCCCAGATCTTCGCCGAGGATCAGGCCATCGTCGAGGCGCAATGCCCCGAGGACCTGCCGCTCGATCTCGACGAGGAGGCGCATTTCGCGGCGGACCGCTCATCGGTGGCCTATCGCAAGGGGTTGCGCGCGCTGGGGCTGACGGGTTGATGCGCGCCGGGATCACCACCGCCCCGCATTATCTGGCGGCGGAGGCGGGCACCGCGATCCTGCGTGATGGCGGCACCGCGATCGAGGCCTGCGTCGGCATCGCGGCGGCATTGGCCGCGGTCTATCCGCACATGACCGCGATCGGCGGCGACGGCTTTTGGCTGATCCGCGAGCCGGATGGCCGAGTCCACGCGGTCGATGCCTGCGGCGGCGCGGCGGCGGCGGCGGATCTGGCGCTTTATGCGGGGCATGAAACGGTGCCGTGGCGCGGGCCTTTGGCGGCGAACACCGTGGCGGGCACTGTGTCGGGCTGGGAAGCGGCACTGGCGACGCAGGGGGGTAGCCGGCTGGGTTTGGCGCGGCTGCTGCGGGATGCCATCGATCTGGCCGAGGGCGGAGTTCCGGTGACATCTGGCGGCGCGGAGATTTCGGCGGCGAAACACGCCGAACTGGTGGAGCAACCGGGGGCCTATCGCGCGGTGTTCACCGCCAATGGCGCGCCGCTGAACGAGGGGATGACGTTGCGCCAGCCCGCCTTGGCGCGGACATTGCGCATGTTGGCCGACAACGGCTTGGCCGATTTCTACACCGGCGCGTTGTCGCGCAGCATCGCCGCCGATCTGGCGCGGTTGGGCAGTCCCGTCTCCGCCGCCGACCTCGCCGCGCACCGCGCCACCACCCCCGCGCCCTTGACCGTGCGCGCCCGCGACGCCCAACTCTACAACACCGCGCCGCCGACGCAGGGCATCGCCTCGCTGCTGATCCTGGCGCTGGCCGGGCGGTTGGACCTGGGCGCGGGCGAGGACTTCGCGCATATCCACGGGCTGGTGGAGGCGACCAAGCAGGCGTTCCTCTGGCGCGACCGGCATTGCGGTGACAGCGCCTATATGGAGGCCGATCCGCAGGCCTTGCTCTCCGATGCGGCGGCACTCGATGCCATGGCCGCCCGCATCGATCCCGCGCGAGCCCTGCCCTGGCCGCAACCGCCGCAATGGGGCGACACCTGCTGGTTCGGCGCGATCGATGGCGACGGCCGCGCCGTCTCGTGCATCCAATCGACCTATTTCGAGTTCGGATCGGGGTTGGTGCTGCCCGAGAGCGGGATCATCTGGCAGAATCGCGGCTCCTCGTTCCGGCTGGCGGAGCGGGGGTGGAATGCGCTGAAGCCCGGCCGCAAGCCGTTCCACACGTTGAACCCGGCCATGGCGGTGTTAGATGATGGGCGCGTGATGCCCTATGGCACGATGGGCGGCGAGGGTCAGCCCCAGACGCAGGCCGCCGTGTTCAGCCGCTATGCGTGGTTTGGCATGGATCTGGCCGAGGCGATTGCAGCCCCGCGCTGGCTGCTGGGGCGGACGTGGGGCGATGTCAGCACCTCGTTGAAGCTGGAGGGGCGGTTTGCGCCCGAACTGGTGAGCGCATTGGCGGCGGCGGGGCACCAGACCGAGGTCGTGGCCGAGATGACCGCAATGATGGGCCACGCCGGTGCCCTGGTGCGCTACCCCGATGGGCGGCTGGAGGGCGCGAGCGATCCGCGCTCCGATGGCGCGGCGGTGCCATGCTGACGGGCGGCGCGCGGGCGGTGGCGCGGTGCCGCGAACTGGCGGTGGCGCCGTTTTCCGACACCGCCGAGGGGCTCTATCGCGGCTATCTGACCCCGGCCTACCACGCCACGCTCACCCGCGTCGGCGCATGGATGGCCGAGGCGGGGATGACCACCCGCATCGACCCCGCCGGCAATCTGGTGGGCCGGTATGAAGGCACCGATCCGCGCGCGCTGGTCATCGGCAGTCACCTCGACAGCGTGCGCGACGGCGGCGCTTATGATGGCCCCTTGGGCGTCATGCTGGGGATCGAAACCGTGGCTGCATTGCAAGGCCGCCGCCTGCCGTTCTCGATCGAGGTCTATGGCTTTGGCGACGAGGAAGGCTCGCGCTTCCCCGCGGCGATGCTGACCAGCCGGGCGGTGGCGGGGACGCTGGACGCCGATCTGGCCGCCATCGCGGATGGAGATGGCACGCCGCTGTCCGCCGAGATCGACATAGCCGCCTTTGCCGGCGCCCGCCGCGCGCCCGGCACCACCCTCGCCTACCTCGAAGCGCATATCGAACAAGGCCCGGTGCTGGAGGCGGCAGGCCTCGCCATCGGCACCGTCACCGGCATCGCCGCGCAGATCCGGCTGGCGGTGACGCTGGGCGGCATGGCGGGGCACGCCGGCACCACCGCCATGCCCTTGCGCCGCGACGCGCTGGCCGGGGCGGCGGAGATGATCCTCGCCATCGAGGGGATCGCGCGCGATGAAGCCTCGGACCTCGTCGCCACCGTCGGGCGGATCGAGGCCCTGCCCGGAGCGCCCAACGTCATCGCCGGCGAGGTGCGCTTTTCGGTCGACATCCGCTCGGGCGATGCTGCCCGCCGCGACCGCGCCGCCGCCGTGATCGACGCCGCGTTGCGCGCGATTGCCGAACATCGCGCATTGTCCCTGAGCACGTCGCTGGTCCACGACCTGCCCGCCAGCCCTTGCGACCCCACGCTGATGGACTTGCTCGACGCCGCCGCCGCCGAGGCCGGGCACCCGCCGTTCCGGCTGGTCTCGGGGGCGGGGCACGATGCGATGGTGATGGCCGCGCTTGCCCCCACGGCCATGCTGTTCATCCGTTGCCGCGATGGCATCAGTCACAATCCCGCCGAACATGTCGAGCCCGCCGATGCCGATGCGGCGCTGGCCGTGATGTTGGGCTTCATCGAACGTTTTGGAGACACCTGTGCTTGATCCCCTGTTGTTCGGTGAGATCGATCCGCCCCAGCGCCTGCTGATGGGCCCCGGCCCGGTCAATGCGCATCCCCGCGTGTTGCGCGCGATGAGCGCCGATTTGCTCGGCCAGTTCGATCCCGAGATGACCGGGTTCATGAACCAGACGATGGCGCTCTATCGCCCGGTGTTCGGCACGGCGAACCAGTGGACAATGCTGATCGACGGCACCGCGCGCGCGGCCATCGAGGCGGCGCTGGTCAGCCTGCTGGCACCTGGCGATCTGGCGCTGGTGGTCAATTTCGGGCGGTTCGGGCTGCTGTTGCAGGAGATTTTGACGCGGATCGGCGCGCGGTTTGTCACCGTCGATGCGCCATGGGGCGAGGTCGTGCCCATGGAGGCCATCGCCGACGCCGCCCGCCGCCATGGCCCACGGGTGATCGCCAGCGTCCACGGCGATACCTCCACCACGATGGCGCAGCCTTTGGCCGGGCTGGGCGCCATCGCGCGGGAGGTTGACGCGTTCAGCTATGTCGACGCCACCGCCACGCTGGGCGGGATGGAGATCGCGGCGGACCGCTGGGGCGTCGATGTCGTCACCGGCGGCTTGCAGAAGTGCCTCGGCGGGCCATCGGGTTCCGCGCCGATCACCATTTCGGACCGCGCCGCCCAGCACATCTTCACCCGCCGCCACGACGAGAAAGGCATCCGCGCCGCCGACGCGCAGGACGGCACCGGTGCGCGCATCGCCTCGAACTACTTCGACCTGGCGATGATCATGGATTACTGGAGCGACAAGCGCCTCAACCACCATACCGAGGCCACCTCGATGCTCTATGCCGCGCGGGAATGCGCGCGGGTGGCGCTGGGCGAGGGGCTGGCGGCGCGGTTCGACCGCCACCGCCGCGCCGGTGCCGCCATGAGCGCGGGGGTGCGCGCGATGGGCCTGACCGTCTATGGCGACGACGCCCACCGCATGACCAATGTGACCGGCGTGTGGATCCCCGCCGGCGTCGATGGCGAGGCCGTGCGCACCGCCATGCGCGCCCATTTCGAGATCGAGATCGGCACCGCGTTTGGCCCGCTGACCGGGCGGATCTGGCGGCTGGGCGCGATGGGCTACAACGCGATGAAGCACAAAGTGCTGCTGACGCTGGGCGCGCTGGAGGCCTGCCTGATCGCGCAGGGGTTTAGCTTGCCGGCGGGGGCGGCGGTGCCGGCGGCGTTGGCGGCATGGGACCAGGCATGAACCGCGACCTGATCGGCTATGGCCCCACCCCCCCGGCGGCGCAGTGGCCAAATGGGGCGAAGGTCGCCGTCCAGTTCGTCATCAACTACGAAGAGGGCGCCGAGAACAACGTCCTCAACGGCGATGCGCTGTCCGAGGGGTTCCTGTCCGACATGGTCGGCGCGGCGCGGCATCCGGCGCGGGCGATGGCGATGGAGAGCCTCTACGAATACGGCAGCCGCGCGGGGTTCTGGCGGCTGCACCGGCTGTTCACCGGGCGCGGCGTGCCCGTCACGGTGTTCGGCGTGGCGCGGGCCTTGGAAATGAACCCCGCCGCCGTCGACGCCATGCTGAGCGCCGGCTGGGAAATCGCCAGCCACGGTTTGCGCTGGATCGACTACCAAGATGTGCCCGAGGACGTGGAGCGCGCCCATATCGCCGAGGCGATCGCACTGCACACCCGCCTGACGGGCGCGCGGCCGCAGGGATGGTATCAGGGGCGCACCTCGCCCAACACCGCGCGGCTGGTGGCCGAGGAGGGCGGGTTTCTGTATGACGCCGACAGTTATGCCGACGATCTGCCCTATTGGGATACGCGCTATGGGCGGCAGTTGATCGTGCCCTATTCGCTCGATGCCAACGACATGAAAATGGTGGCATTGAATGGCTTTACTGAGGGGGAGCAGTTCTTCCGCTACTTGCGCGATACCTTCGATCAACTGAGCGAGGAGGGCGGGCGGATGATGTCAATCGGGTTGCACGGCCGCATCGCGGGCAGGCCGGCGCGCGCGCGGGCGGTGGCGCGGTTTATCGACCATGTGCTGGCCAGCGGTGCCGCATGGGTCTGCACCCGCGCCGAGATCGCGCGCCACTGGCTTGCCACGCACGGAGATGCGGCATGACCGATCTGGCCGCGATCAACGCATTGTCGGTGGCGGATTTCATCGCCCGCTATGCCAGCTTGTTCGAGCATTCGCCCTGGGTGGTGGAGCGGGCCGCTGCGCTGCGGCCGTTTGCCGATCTCCACGCCGGACTGATGGCGGCGGTCTATGCCGCAACGCCCGAGGAACAACTCGCGCTGATCCGCGCCCACCCGGAGTTGGCCGGCAAGGCCGCGATCGACCGCACGCTCACCGCCGAAAGCACCGCCGAGCAGGCCTCCGCCGGGCTCGATCGGCTGACGCCGGAGGAATACGCGCGGTTCCACGCGCTGAACGCCGCCTATCGCGCAGCGCACGACATGCCCTTCATCATCTGCGTGCGCCGCACCGACAAGGCGGGCATCCTGACCGCCATGGAGCGCCGCACCGCCAATCCCCATGACGCCGAGATTGCCGCCGCGCTGGCGGAAATCGGCCATATCGTCGCACTCAGACTGGAGGACCTGCCATGACCGGGACCGTTGGACTCGCCGCGCTGGAGGCGCGGGTGGCGCATGATCTGGAGACGTTGTGCTGGTCAGGCGCGGACTTCACCGCGCCGCGCGCGCATGCGGAAGGCCATGTCTATGACGTGGTGATCGTCGGCGGCGGGCAGAGCGGCCTGGCCGCCGCCTTCGGCCTGCGCCGCGAGCGGGTGAGCAACGTGCTGGTCATCGACGAGAACCCCGCCGGCTATGAGGGCCCGTGGGCGACTTATGCGCGGATGATCACGCTGCGCACGCCCAAGGAGTTGACCCCGCTCGATTACGGGATCCCCTCGCTGACCTTCCGCGCCTGGTGGGAGGCGCAGCATGGCGCGGCCGGATGGGCGGCGGTGGACAAGATCCCGCGCGGCGACTGGATGGCCTATCTGCGCTGGTATCGCCGGGTGCTGGACCTGCCGGTGCGCAATGAGGCCAAGCTGGCGGCGATCGAGCCGGTGGAGCCCGGGCTGTTCCGCCTGCATATTGCCGGGGCGGCACCGTTGCTGGCGCGCAAGGTGGTGCTGGCCACCGGCATCCAGGGCGGCGGCGAGTGGCACACCCCCGATTTCATCAAGGCCCTGCCCCGGCATCTCTATGCCCACACCAGCGAACCGGTCGATCTGGAAGCGTTGAAAGGCAAGCGGATCGGCATCCTCGGGGGGGGCGCATCGGCGTTCGACAACGCCAATTGCCTGCTTGAGCATGGCGCGGGCGCGGTCGAGGTGTTCATACGGCGCAAGGAACTGCCGCGCATCAACCCGATCCGCTTCATGGAGCGGGTGGGGCTGGCGGCGCGCTATCCGGCGCTGGACGATGACGCCAAAGTGCGCGCCATCGCCGCCTTCCTCAGCCACAATCAGCCACCGACCAACGACACCTTCAACCGCGCCGCCAGCCGCCCGGGCTTTGCGCTCAGGCTGGGCGAGCCGTGGCTGGAGGTGGCCGAGACGGCGGAGGGGCAGGTGCGCGTCACCACGCCGTTGGCGACGCATGTGTTCGATTTCCTGCTGCTGTCGACCGGGCTGATCAGCGATCCGGCATTGCGGCCCGAGTTGCGGCTGGTGGCCGATGCCATCGCCTGCTGGCGCGATCGGGCGGGGGGCACGGGGCATGCGCTGATCGATGCGCACCCCGATCTAGGGCCGGCATTCGAGTTCCGCGTGAAACCCGGTGCCGATCCGGCGCGGATCCACGGCCTGTTCGCGTTCAATTATTCGGCGCTGGTCAGTCTGGGGCTGTCGGCGTCGGCTTTGTCCGGGTTGCGCACGGCGTTGCCCCGGCTGTGCGCCGGGGTGGCCGACCAGTTGTTCCTCGACGATGCCGAGGCCAACCTTGCCGCGTTTATCGATTATGCCGAGCCCGAATTCCTGGGCCAGTGGCCGCTGCCGGTGCAAGAGGCGGCGGCATGACCTCGCTCTCCACGCATGTGCTGGATACGGTGCGCGGGGTGCCGGCGGTGGGGCTGGCGCTGGCGCTGCACGATGAGGCGACCGGCACGGAACTGGCGCGGGGCGAGACCGATGGCGATGGCCGGTTCCGTAGCTTTCCCGCGTTGGCGGCGGGGCGTTATCGGTTGACCTTTGCGGTGGGGGCCTATTTTCGCGCCGCCGGGGTGGCGTTGGCCGAACCGGCGTTTCTGGAGGAGGTGCCGGTGGTCTTCGGCCTGGGCGGCGAGGGGCACGCGCATGTGCCGCTGCTGGTGTCGCCTTATGCCTATTCCACGTACCGGGGCAGTTGAATGAGCGCGTCTGACGATCCGTTGGCCTTCCTCGATCCCGCCGCCGAGGATGCCACGTTGGCCGCCGCCGTGGCGGAACATGCCGGCTTTGCCCTGCCCGAAGGCTGCGTGCCCGGGGTGGCGGCGAATGCGCGGCTGTTGCGCGATCATTGGGCGGTGGTGAAGGCGGCTTTGGCGTGACCGCCTGGGACATTGCCGCCGCTGTGCGCGCGGGTACGACCTCCGCGCGCGCCGAGGCCGAGGCGGCTTTGGCGCGGATCGCGGCGGGGGCGGATCTGCTGGCGGTCACGCGGGTGCTGGCCGAACGCGCGCTGGCCGAGGCCGATGCGGTCGATGCACAGGTGGCGCGCGGCGAGGACCCCGGGCCGCTGGCCGGCGTGCCCTATGGGGTGAAGGACTTGTTCGATGTCGCGGGGCTGAGCACCACGGCCGGCGCCGGCGCGCGCGAACATGCCCCTGCCGCCGCCGCCGATGCCGAGGCGATCCGCCGCCTGCGCGCCGCCGGGGCGGTGCTGGTGTGTACGCTCAACATGGACGAGTACGCCTATGGCTTCGTCACGGACAATGCGCGCTGGGGGATCACGCGCAACCCGCGCGATCCGGCGCGCTTTGCTGGTGGATCGTCGGGGGGCAGCGCGGCGGCGGTGGCGGCGGGGCTGGTCAGCTTTGCGCTGGGGTCGGACACCAATGGCTCGATCCGTATCCCCTCCAGCTTGTGTGGGGTGTGGGGGATCAAGCCGACGCATGAGAGCCTGCCGCTGGCGGGCGTGTTTCCGTTTGTCGAGACGCTCGACGATATCGGGGTGATGGCGGGATCGGCGGCGGATCTGGCGCTGGTCGATGGGGTGTTGCGCGGGGATGCCGGGGTGGCTGAGACCGGGCCGGTGGCGATCCTGGGCGGCTGGTTCGCGCGGCATCTGAGCCCCGAGATGCAGGATGCGATGGCCGCGTTGGCCCGCCGGCTGGGCGATCCGCCGGTGGTGGAGATCGCGGGGGTGGAGGCGGCGCGCTCGGCGGCGTTTCTGCTCACCGCTTACGAGGGCGGGCATTTTCATGCACCGATGCTGGCGCGCGAGGCGATGGGCTATGACCCGGCGACGCGCGATCGGCTGATCGCGGGGGCGGCCTTGCCCAATGCGGTTCATGCGGCGGCCTTGGCCTATCGCGCGGTGTTTGCCGCAAGGATGGCGGCGCTGCAGGCGCGCTGGCCGGTGCTGATCGCGCCGACCGTACCGGGGCCGGCGCCGTTGATCGCCGATCCCACGATCCCGATCGACGGCGTGCCGCGCCCGGCCCGCGCCAATCTGGGGCTATTTACCCAGCCGATCAGCTTTCTCGGCCTGCCGGTGGTGGCGATGCCGCTGGCGGTGCCGGGGCTGCCGCTGGGGGTGCAGGTGATCGGGCGGCGGGGCGATGATCGGGCGTTGCTGGCCTGGGCGGCGAGGGAGATGCGCGATGTTGCTTGATGATCCGGCCATCCGCGCAGAACTGGCCGATCTGGCGGCGCGCTATGAAACCGCGCTGGGCGACAACGATCTGGCGACGCTGGACGCGATGTTCTGGGCCTCGGCACAGACGATCCGCTATGGCGTGGGCGAGAACCTGCACGGCATCGAGGAAATCCGCGAATTCCGCCGCCTGCGCCCCGGCGGATCGCCCCCGCGCGAGGTGTTGCGCACCACGATCGTCGCGCTGGGGCGCGATTGCGGGGTGATCAACGTGGAGTTCCGGCGCATCGGTGGCGGCCCCATCGGCCGCCAGAGCCAGACCTGGGCGCGGCTGCCCGAAGGCTGGCGGATCGTCGCGGCGCATGTGTCGTTGACCGGCAACAGCCATTGAGCGGCGCCGGGGGGGGCTGGAGCGCGTTTCCCGCGTCGTCAGGTGATCCCACCTGACTTGAAAACGCTCTAGGCGCGGCCCGGATCGCGCGTTAGGACGATCCGATGTTGGATATTCCCTGGGACCAGCCCGCCACGCTGATCGATCTCGACGGCAAGACGCCGATCATCGGCACCATCCGCGATTGCGTGATGCACTTTGCCATCTTCAAGCCCTTCGCCAAGGAACAGGCGCGCATCCTGTTGACCCGCCCGGTGTTCCGTGAGGGCCGCAAGACCCGCACGTGGATCCTGAACCCGGACGAGATCGAACGGCTGGTCCAGCGCCGGGATGCCGAGAGCGAGGGTTAGAGCGTGATGGCAAAAAGCGGGTGCCGGTTTTTGCCAGATATCACGCGAAAACGCTGACCTAGAGCCGGGCCAGCAGTTCGGCTTTCTTGGCCTCGAACTCGGCGACGGTGATGATGTCCTTGTTGCGCAAATCGGCCAGACGTTCGAGCCGCGAAAAGATCTCATCGGCCGAGGTGGCGGCGGGTGCGGGCGTGGGCTGGGCGGTGAAGGCCGGCGGCGGCGGGGCCATTGCAGCCACCCGCGCTGCATCGACCGGGGCATCGGGCACCGGCGTGGTGGGGCTGGCCTGAACCGACACCGGCGGCGTGCTGGGTTGAACCGGCGATGCCGCGCCGGATTGCACTTGCGGCAGGTCGCTCAGCCGCACCAGGCCGTACTGGCTGGTGAAGGTGATCGACTGGCCGCCGCCTTGCTGTTGAGAGAAGCCGGTGATCATATGGTCGCCGGTGTCATAGACCGTGATGTGCCCGGCCTGATCCAGCGCCAGACGGCGGGTGGCGGGAAACACCGCGTAATGCAGATCGTTCTGCGATCCCATCGAGGCCGCCTGCCCCAGCTCCGCCGGCCAGCGATTGGCGAACGAGCCCTGCGTGAAGAAGCTGGTGCCGGTGGCGCCGCTCGACTGGCTCTGCGATTGTGAGGAGGGTGCCGTCGCGAAGGGCGTGGCGTTCTGCAACGCCATGGCCAGATCGTTGCACAGGGCATCGACGCGGAATTTCAGGCCGTTGTTGAACATGTCGCCGATCATGATCATGCCGCCCTGCGACCATTGCCCCATGCCGCCGAATTCGGGGTGGCTGAACTGGGCCTGGCGCCCGCCCCCCGCCGCCAGCGACATCAGCAGGCTATAGACCGCATCGGTGCTGAAACCGTGGCGGCCGGCCACCTCTGCAACGATGCGTTGTCCGTCTTCGGTCAGGGCTTGCATGCAATCATCCGATATGGCTGGCGAAAACCGGAACGGCCCCGCATTTGCCAATGCCTGTACCACACAATCGGCCGGCGCGCCTGCAGCCATCGCGAATCCGCGCGATTTTGCGCCGCGTCATGCCGGACCCAGCAAGCCCACCAGCCAATCCATCACCACGCGCACCCGCGCCGGCACCTGACGGTGGCCCGGATAGAGCAGGCTCAGCGGCAGCGGTGGCGGGCGGTGATCGGGCAGGATCTCGACCAGCGCGCCGCTGGCGAGATCCTCCGCGAGACCGTGCAGCGGCGACTGGATCAGCCCCAGCCCCGCCCGCGCCGCCGCCGCATAGGAATCGGCCCCGTTGACCAGCAGCCGCGCGGGCAGGATCGCTTCGGTCACTCGGCCCTCCACGGTGAATTCCAGCGGCATGGGCAACCCGGTGCGCGAGGAGACGAAGCCGATCATGCCATGCCCCGCCAGATCCGCCGGGCTGCGCGGCACGCCGTGGGCGGCGAGGTAGGCCGGGCTGGCGCAGGTGACCTCGACCATGGTGCCGAGCGACCGGGCGATCATGTCGCTATCGGCCAGCGGCCCGGCGCGTACGACGCAATCCACCCCCTCGCGCACCAGATCGACGAAGCGCTCGCCTTCGCCGAGATAGACCGTCAGCCCGGGGTGCCGCGCCAGAAACGCCGGCAGCGCGGGCAGCAGCAAGGCGCGCGCCAGCCGCCCGGCGACATCGATGCGGACCGTGCCGGTGGCGGCGCCGCTGAGGTGGCTCTCGGCGTCCTCGATATCGGCGAGGATGGCGAGGCAGCGGCGGTAATAGACCTCGCCCTCGGGCGTCGGGCGGACCTGGCGGGTGGTGCGCTGGAGCAGCCGCGTGCCCAATCGCGCCTCCAGCGCCTGCAGCGCGGTGGTCGCCACCGGGCGCGAGACGCCCAGGCTGGCGGCGGCGGCGCGGAAACTGCCGCGCTCGACAATGCGGACGAAGAGTTCGAGCGTGGTCAGGCGGTCCATGCAATCATTCTGTCTGGCAAAACAATGATGCCGGCAAGGGTGATCTTATCGCCGCCGGGCAAAACACTACATCGGACGCACCCCATCAGGAGAAGCGCAATGTCACATCCCCCCATCGCCATCGTCACCGGCGGCAGCCGCGGTCTCGGCCGCGCCACGGTCGAGGCGCTTGCCGCGCGCGGCGTCTGGTCGATCTTCACCTATCACAGCAACCGCGCCGCCGCTGACGAGGTGGTGGCCGCTGTGGCCGAAACCGGCGCGCGCGCGGTGGCGCTGTCGCTCGATACCGGGGATACCGCCGCCTTCCCCGCCTTTGCCGATGCGGTGGCGCGGACGCTGGGCGCATGGGGCGTCGATCGCTTCGACTATCTGGTGAACAATGCCGGCACCGCGCACCATGCCCCCATCGCCGAGGTGACCGAGGCCGATTTCGATGCGCTCTATCGCGTGCATCTGAAGGGGGTGTTCTTCCTCACCCAGCGGCTGTTGCCCCTGCTGGCCGACGGGGGGCGGATCGTCAATATCTCCTCCGGGCTGACCCGGTTCAGCTTCCCCGGCAGCGCGGCCTATGCATCGATGAAGGGCGCGGTCGAGGTCTTGACCCGCTACCTCGCGCGTGAGTTGGGCGGGCGTGGGATTGCCGTCAACACCGTGGCGCCGGGGGCCATCGCCACCGATTTCAGCGATGGCCGCGTGCGCGACAACCCCGAGATCAACCGCCAGATCGCCGGCGCCACCGCTCTCGGCCGCGTGGGCCAGCCGGAGGACATCGGGCCGATGATTGCCGCATTATTGGCCGGGGAGAACCGCTGGATCAACGCCCAGCGGATCGAGGTTTCAGGCGGCATGGTGGTCTGAGGCGCCATCGCCCGGCCGGGCGACGATGCCGGGCCGGGCGACGATGCCGGGGAGGTCGCTGGGCCCGGCGTGGGCGGGTTAAGGGCAAGATTTGCTTGAGGGCGTGCAATGAAGCTTTTGTGGCGTTAACTCAAGTCTGTCAGTAGAGATTTGCCATCGGGTTCGCCCGGTCGCGGCGTTTGACTGAGGCAGCTTGCTCCGCGTGAACAACCGCTAAAGCGCACGAAGACCAGGCCTGCCGCCGGATTCGTGGTCCCAGACACCTGGAGAACACGTCATGTCAGCCAACCCGTTCCGCCACCAAACCCCCCGTCGCGCCGCGCCGTCGCCGCGCACGCCGCACCCATCTTGGCATCAGGCCCTGCTGGGCGAAGCCTCCGCCGCCCCGCGCAAGCCCAATGCCGGCGAGTTCTGGGCCCGCCTTTGGCCGCAGGAAAGCTGAGCGGTTATTCGGGCAGAAACTCGGGCACCGAGAGGTAGCGCTCGCCGGTGTCGTAGTTGAAGCCCAGCACCCGCGACCCCGGCGCCAGAGCGGGCAGCTTGCGCGCGATGGCGGCCAGCGTCGCCCCGCTCGACAGGCCGACCAGCAGGCCTTCCTCACGCGCCGAGCGCCGCGCCCAGTCCTTGGCCTCCAGCCCATCGACCGCGATCACCCCATCCAGCACATCGGTATGGAGGTTGCCCGGGATGAACCCCGGACCGATCCCCTGAATCGGGTGCGGCGAGGGCCGTCCGCCGCTGATCACCGGCGAGAGTGCCGGCTCGACCGCATAGGCCTTCAGCCCCGGCCAGCGCGCCTTCAACGTCTCGGCGGTGGCGGTCAGATGCCCGCCGGTGCCGACCGCGCTGATCAGCGCGTCGAACGGCGTCTCGGCGAAATCGGCGAGGATTTCCTGCGCGGTGGTCGCGGCGTGGATCGCGATGTTGGCGGGGTTGTCGAACTGCTGCGGGATCCATGCACCGGGGATCTCGGCGGCCAGTTCGGCGGCGCGCTGGATGGCGCCGGCCATGCCCTTCTCGCGCGGGGTGAGGTCGAAATCGGCGCCATAGGCGCGCATCAGCCGCCGCCGCTCGATCGACATCGATTCGGGCATCACCAGAATCAGCCGATAGCCCTTCACCGCCGCCACCAGCGCCAGGCCGATGCCGGTGTTGCCGCTGGTCGGTTCGATGATGGTGCCGCCGGGGGGCAGTTGGCCAGATGCCTCCGCCGCCTCGATCATGGCCAGCGCGATACGGTCCTTGATCGATCCGCCGGGGTTGGCGCGCTCGCTCTTCACCCACACCTCATGGTCGGGGAACAGGCGGGCGAGCCGGATATGCGGCGTGCGCCCAATGGTCGCGAGGACGCTGTCTGCCTTCATCGAATGGGTCCTGTGGCTGGTGGATGCGCGCTTTTTCGGCAGACGCGCCGCCGCGTCAAGATATTTCAACCGATCCGATAGACAATTACCCCAGCACCTCGGCAATCTCGACCACACGGTGTTCGCGCGCGCTCAGTTCCGCCGCCGCGCCGATGGCCACCGCCATCAGGCCATCGTGCGCGGTGACCAGCACCGGCCCCTCGCCCCGCACCGCCGCAGCAAAGGCGACATGCTGGTAATAGGTCGAGCCGTGGTGCGATCCCGCCGCCTCGGCCGCCGGATCGACCGCGACGTGCCAGCGCTCGACCGCCTTGGGCCCGCGCCAATCGACGCGCGGGCTGAACACCAGATCGCCCGGCGGGATCAGCACGTCGAGCCGGGCGGTGGCGCCGGTGGCGCTCATTTCCTCCTGATGCTCGGCGCCTTCCGCGAACATGCAGAGATCCAGCATCGCGCGGACGCCATTGGCGAAATCGACGGTGGTGAAGCTGTTGTCGATGATGTCGGGCGTTTGGCCGCCATAGCGTTCGTCGCGGTGGTTCACGTCCATCGCACCCGAGCAATAGACGCGCACCGGCTCGGATTGGATGATCAGCCGCATCAGGTCGAAGAAGTGGCAGCACTTTTCCACCATCGTGCCGCCGGTGTTGCGGGCAAAGCGGTTCCAATCGCCGACCTTTTCCAGAAACGGAAAGCGGTGCTCGCGGATCGAGAGCATCTGCAAGCGGCCGACCTTGCCGTTGTGGATTTCATCGATGAACGCCGCCGCCGGGGGCATGAAGCGATACTCCATGCCGGTCCAGAACGGGCGCGGGTGGGCGGCGGCGCGCTCGGCCGCCCAGCGGGCATCGGCCACCGTGGTGCACAGCGGCTTTTCGCAGAGGATCGCCACGCCGGCGTCGAACAGCGGCGCCAGCACGGCGCGGTGGGTGTAATTGGGGCTGGCGACGACCACCGCATCGACCCGCGCGCCCGCCACCAAGGCCGCCGCATCGGCAAAGGCCGGCACATCCGCGCCGATCGCATCGCGCGCCCAGCCCAGCGAGGTCGGCTCCGGATCGGCGATGGCGACAATCTCGGCCCCGGGCAGGAGTTTGAGGTTGTGGATATGCTCCACCCCCATCATCCCGGTGCCGACCAGACCATACCGCAAAGTCTCTACCATCCGACCCATCCTTGTGACATGGAGCATCCCATGCAAAACTCAACCATTCGCGTAGAAACCAATCCCGTTCCTCTTGGCAAGAGCGGATTGTCGGTCTTCCCCATCGCCTGGGGCATGTGGCGGCTGGCCAGCCCCGATGGCGTGGACGACATCGGCGCGGTGATCGCGCGCATCGAGGCGGCGCTGGAAGCCGGCATCACGCTGTTCGACACCGCCGACATCTATGGCGCGGGCGAGCCGATCGGCTTTGGCGGGGCGGAGGCGTTGTTCGGCAAGGCCCTCGCCCAGCGGCCAGACCTGCGCGCGCGCATGATCGTCGCAACCAAGGGCGGGATCTGGCTGGGCGCGCCTTATAATTCCACGCGGGACTATCTGGCGGGGGCGATCGATGCCTCGTTGGCGCGGCTGGGGCTGCCCTATGTCGATCTCTACCAGATCCACCGGCGCGATTTTCTCACCCACCCGCGCGAGGCGGCCGAGGCGCTCTCCGCCATGGTCGATGCCGGCAAGGTGCGGCACGTCGGCGTTTCCAATTACAGCCCGGCCGAGGTCGAGGCGTTGCAGGCGTTTCTCCCCTTCCCCTTGGTTTCGACCCAGCCCGAGTTCTCGCCGGCGGCATGGGAGCCGCTCTATGACGGCACGCTGGATCAGGCGATGGCGCGCGATCTGGCGGTGCTGGCGTGGTCGCCTTTGGGTGGCGGGCGGTTGGTGACGGGGGCGCATCCGGCGGCGGCGGTGTTGGCGGCGCAGGGGGCGCGGTTTGGCGTCGATGCGGCAGCGGCGGCTTTGAGCTGGATCATGGCGCACCCGGCGCGGATCATCCCAATCGTCGGTTCGCAGACGCCCGAGCGCATTCTCCTCGCGGGTGATGCGTTCAAGGTCGAATGGACCCGCAACGATTGGTACGCGGTGCTGGAAGCATCGCGTGGAGAACGCATGCCATGACGAAGCCCGTTGAAGTCAGTTGGTTTTCGGCGTTGTGCGACGACGATTACGAATTTCTGGGCCAACCCGAACCGGCTTTGCAATCGAGTTGGGAGCATTGCCGCAACATCGTCCTCGCCGCCGAGGAGGCGGGGTATGACAACATCCTGCTGCCCAATGGCTATGCGCTGGGGATCGATACGGCGGCGTTTGCGGCGGCGATCGCCGCGCAGGTGCGTCGGATCAAGCTGCTGATGGCGGTGCGCGTGGGGGAGTTGTGGCCGCCGCAACTGGCGCGCCAGATCGCGACCATCGACCAGATCTTGGGCGGGCGGCTGAGCATCAACATCATCTCCTCCGACATGCCGGGCGAGACGCTGGATGGCCCCTCGCGCTATGAGCGCGCGACCGAGGCGATGCAGATCCTGCGCGCGTTGCTGGGCGGCGACGCGTTGGACCACCGGGGGCGGTTCTGGAACCTGCAACTGGAGCCGGCGCGGATTTTGAAGACCGCCAAAGTGCCATTGTTCTACTTTGGCGGGTTGTCCGAACCGGCGCGGGCGTGCGCGGCCAAGGGGGCCGATGTTTACCTGCAATGGCCCGACCGCATCGAGACCGTGCAGGCCGTGATCGACGACATGAACGCCCGCGCCGCGCGCGAAGGCCGCACCTTGCGCCATGGCTATCGCGTCCACGTGATCGTCCGCGAGACCGAGGCCGAGGCCCGCGCCGCCGCCAACCGCCTGCTCAGTAAGCTGGACGCCGCGACCGGCGCGGCGATCAAGGCGCGGTCGCTCGACAGCGGCTCGGTGGGGGTCAACGCGCAAGTCGCGCTGCGCGAGGCGGCAGGCGGCGACGGCTATGTCGAGGACAACCTGTGGACCGGCATCGGGCGGGCGCGATCGGGCTGCGGCGCGGCGATCGTCGGCGACCCGGATCAGGTGCTGGCCAAGTTGCGCGCCTATCAGGCCATTGGGATCGAGGCCTTCGTGCTCTCGGGCTATCCCCATGCGCGCGAGGCGGACCTGTTCGCGCGCTATGTCCTGCCCCGGTTGGCGCACGCGCCGATCTGACGCGCATTTATCTCTAGCGAAGTGGTAGAAAATACGGCACGGCGTCCCCCGCCCTTGGGAGACGCCGTCTTGAGAATGCCTACGATGATCCTTTCGCCGGGGCGCCGCCGGGTGCTGTTCGCGCTGGCGCTCAGCGCGGGGATCCTTAACCTGGTCGACCGCCAGATCATCGCGGTGCTGAAACCGACCATCGCCGCCGACCTGCATTGGAGCGACAACGATTACGGCACCCTCGCCGCGTGGTTCCAGACCGGCGCGGCGCTGGGCTTTCTTGTGGCAGGCTGGCTGGTCGACCGGCTGGGCATCCGCTGGGCCAATGCGGCGGGGGTGGCGGCGTGGTCGCTGGCGGCGATGGGGCACGGCTGGGCGCGCGGCTTCGCGCCGTTTGCGGCGATCCGCTTTGCATTGGGGGCGACCGAGGCGGCGGGCACCCCGGCGGGCATCAAGACCATCGCCACGTTGTTCGCCCCCGATCGCCGCGCCGCCGGCATCGGGCTCAGCAACGCCACCAACAGCATCGGCGCGATTCTGGCCCCGCTGGCGATCCCGCTGGTCGCCGCCGCATGGGGATGGCGCACGGCGTTCTGGCTGGCGGGCAGCATCGGGCTGGTCTGGGCGCTGGCGTGGCTAGGGGCCAGCCGGGGGGTGGATTTCGGCAGCAGCGCCGCCGCGCCGCCCGAACCCGGCGAGCGCAGCATCCTGCGCGAGCGGCGCAGTTGGACCATCGGCGGCGCCAAAGTGCTGTCGGATGCGACGTGGTGGCTGCTGCTGTTCTGGATGCCCGATTACTTCCACCGCCAGTTCGGGCTTTCGGGCACGGCGCTGGGGCCGCCGCTGGCGCTGGCCTTTGCCGGGGCGGCGATCGGATCGGTGGTCAGCGGCTATGGCGCGGGGGCGTTGCAACGGCGCGGCTGGGCGGTATGGCCCACGCGGCGGCTGGTGATGCTAATCTCGGCGCTGTGCGTGGTGCCGATCCCGCTGGCGCTGCATGTCCATGCCTATCCGTTGGCGGTGGCGATCATGGCGCTGGCGCTGGCCGGGCATCAGGGGTTTTCGACCAGCCTCTTCGCGCTGATCACCGACATCATTCCGCCGCGCAAGGTGGGCCGGGTGATCGGCTTTGGCGCGTTCTGCGGCAATCTGGGGGGCACGGCGATCGCGCGGATCAGCGGTTTGGTGCTGAGCGCGGGGCTGGGTTACGCGCCGTTGTTCGGGTTTGCGGCGGTGTCCTATCTGCTGGCGCTGGGGTGGCTTGTGGCGATGTTGCCACAGGCGGATAAATATCAACTCGATCGATAGAGATTGCACCTATCTCTACGGAATGAATTGAGTATGGGCGGGCCCAACAGGAGGGCATCGCCAATGATCACCATGCAATCGTCTCTTTTCCGTCCGCTGCTGCTGGCTGGCGCCGCGCTGGGTGCCTATGCCGCGCCCGCGCTGGCCGCCGATGCGCCCGCCGCCGAGGTCGCCGCCCCCACCGACATCGTCGTGACCGCGCGCTATCGCAGCGAGCCGCTCCAGCACGTGCCGATCGCGATCAGCGCGGTCACCGGCGCGACGCTCTCGGCACAGGCGCTCCACAACCTTCAGGACCTCAGCGCCACCGTCCCCGCGCTCGATTTCCGCAACGGCTCGTCGAACAAGGACCGCACCGTGTTCATCCGCGGCATCGGCACGATCAGCACCTCGCCCGGGGTCGAGCCTTCGGTCTCGACCGTGGTCGATGGCGTGGTGCTGGCGCGCCCCGGCCAGGCCACGCTCGATGTCGGCGAGGTCGAGCGCATCGAGGTCCTGCAAGGCCCGCAAGGCACACTGTTCGGCAAGAACGCCAGCGCCGGCGTGATCAACGTGGTCACCGCCGCGCCCAGCGCCCGGTTCCACGCCTATGGCGAGGGCTATGCCACCACCGACAGCGAGTATCGCATCAAGGCCGGCCTGACCGGCACCGTGGCCAAGGACCTGACCGCGCGGATCGACGGGCTCTACACCCATTACGACGGCAACGTGATCAACCTGCCCACCGGTGACAAGGTCAACGGTTTCGAGCGCTATGGCGCGCGCGGCAAGCTGCAATGGACCCCCGCCGCCAACCTGAAGATCACCGCCGCCGGCGATTACCTGCAATCGCACGACACCGTGCCCAACGGCGTGTTCATCAGCGCCTCGCAGACCGCCTTTCCCACCAACGTCACCACCACCAATGCGGCGCTGGCCAGCTATCTGGCGGGGCTCGGCGTGCATCTGGGGCGGGATAACCGCACCGCCAGTTCCAGCTTCGACAGCGATGTGCGCGACAAGAACTATGGCGCCGCGCTGACCGGCGAGCTGTCACTGGCCAATGGCGCGACCGTCACCTCGATCAGCGCATGGCGCGGATGGCGCAACCACCAGCATCAGGACTACGATCAGGTCGCCGCGCTGACCTCCAGCCTCTACACCGGCGAGGATCACGGCGAGCTGGCCGCGCACCAGTTCAGCCAGGAACTGCGCCTGACCAGCGCCAAGGGCCATCTGATCGACTATGTGCTGGGCGCCTATTACTTCTACGCGCAGGACGACGAGGTCTATCGCCGCGACGTCACCAAGCTGATCGGCGGCGCGGCAACGCCCTATGAGGGGATCGCCCATTATGGCACGCGCGGCAACAACTATGCCCTGTTCGGCGAGGCCAACATCAACTTCACCAGCCGTTTCCGCGGCATCGCCGGCTATCGCAGCAGTTGGGACAAGCTCGACTACTATCACCTGCGCACGTCGAGCAACGATCCGGGCAACACCGGCCTGCCGGCCGACGACGTGACCGCGATCCGCGCCTTCCACCAGTCGAGCGGATCGACCACCGCGCGCGGCGACACCGCGCGGCTGGGCCTGCAGTTCGATTTCGCCCGCGCCAACCAGGCCTATTTCACCTGGTCGCGCGGGTACAAGGGCCCGGCCTACGACGTCTATTTCAACATGCGCTCGCAGTATGTGAACGGGGTTGCCTATCCGCTCGACGAAATCCGGCTGGCCCCCGAAACCTCCAGCAGCTTTGAACTGGGCGCCAAGGGTTCGGCGCTGAACCACGGGATCACTTATGGGGTCGCGCTGTTCAGCACGGTGTTCAACAACTATCAGGCCAATTACAACGATACGGTGGGCGGCGCGCAAGTCACCCGCCTGATCAACGCCGGGCGCGTGGGCACGCGCGGGGTTCAGGTCGATCTGGGCCTGCATCCCACCGCCGGGCTCTCGGCGCAGACATCGGTGTTGCTCAACGATGCCAAGGTGTTGAACTTCAACTGCCCCACCGGCGCCCCGGCGAGCTGCCTGATCAATGGTCAGCCGCTGCCCTTCGCACCGCGCTTGAAGCTCAGCGAGAATGTGGCGTGGCGCTTTGCCGTGGCGGCGGCCGCCGATCTCGAGCTGCAGAGCGATGTCGAGGTCAAGAGCAAGACCCAGTACCAGTTGACCGAGACGCCAAACTCCGTCCAGTCCGGCTATGCCATCTGGAATGCCAGCGTGGCGTTGATCGGCCACGATGGCTGGCAGGTGCGCGCGCTGGTGAAGAACATCACCAACACGCACTATTCGGACTATCTGGGCAACGGCAACCTGGCCGGCACGGTGCGCTTCGTGCCGCGTGACGACGATCGCTATGCCGGGTTCCTGGTACGCAAGGACTTCTGAGCGCGCGCGCCGGAGGGCACGTCGCCGATGACGTGCCCTCCGGATGCGGGTTATTTGCGGTCTTCCAGCCAGTCGTTGAGCACCTCGTGGAAGAACCGCACGCGGGTTTCCTGCGCGGCGAGATAGGCATCGCTGTACCCGCGCGAGTGCATCCCGGCCTGCATCCCCTCGGCCAGTTCCATATCCTGATAGACGATCTGCCCGGCGAGCTCGGGGATGCCGCGCCCCTGGTCGAAATCGCGGTGCTGGCACGCCGTCACCTCGCGCAGCGGCTTGGGCCCGGCCATGATTGATTCCACAGTCGCCTGGCCCTCGATCGGGAAGGCCATGCACCACAGATCGAAGTAACACTTTTCCGGATCGGTCGGGTGCGGCTCGCTGCGGAACAGGATCAGGTTATCGGGCAGGAAGCTGATCGTCACGTTGGGAAAGATCACCGTGTGCGGGCTGTCGGTGATTTCCTCGTCGTCCATGTGTTCGTAGTGGAGGTAGCCCTTCTCGCGCCACTGCGCGCGCTTGGCGGCTTTCAGGTCCAGCCAGCCCTGCATCGCCATCTCCTCGTAGGAGGCATAGCGCGCGGGATCGATGCCCCACTGGCGCAGGATATGTTCGAAGGGGTGCGCCACGCCGTCGGGCAAGCGGTCGCTCAGCGAGGGGCGCATCGGCTGCACCGTGCGGCCATGGCCGGCGGGCCACATCTCGTGGCGGGCGGTGTCGACGTCCTGATCGATCCAGGGCGGCACTTGCGGGTGGGCGGTGCGGGTGTGGTAGCTCTCGGAGAAGTTGTCGGTCACGAACTTCCAGTTGGCGTTGAGCGCGATGCGATACCACGCCACCCGCACCGCGGTGTCCATCGGATAGCGCGCGTAGACCTCGGGCATCGGCGCCAGATAGTCGGCCAGCGTCTGCCCCTCCGCCGCCATCGAATACCACACAAATCCGCCCCAGGTGTCGCAGCGCAGCTCTTTCAGCCGCAGCTTGCCGCAGGGGTCGCCTTGCGGGAAATCGTGCCGGTCCTGCGCATGGACCAGCACCCCGTCCAGCCCATAGCGCCAGCCGTGATAGGGGCAGGCGATCGTCTCGGCCGAGGACGCGCCGCTGACCATGCGCATCCCCCGGTGCGCGCAGGCATTGTAGAACGCGCGGATCGAGCCATCGTCCTGACGGATGCAGATCACCGATTCCTTGAGGAAATTGTGGACGACGTAATCGCCGGCCTCGGGCATTTCGGCGGTGCGGCCGGCGATGTGCCAGATCCGCGTCCACAGGTGATCCCATTCCTTCTGCGCGAAATCGCGCGAGAAATAGCGCTCGCCATTGATCGGATCGCCGCGCAGATGCGCGGGTTCGCGCCCGTTGAGCGAAGGGTCCATCGCTTTGTGCTGGTTCATGTCGGTCACGCCTGTAATGCGGGGGCCGTGGTGGTGCGGGGCAGGCTGGCCCACAGGGCGTGGACCGGATCGGCCGGGCCGAAACAGCCGCGCGTGGTCAGCGCCGCGTAGAAGCCGCCCGGATCGAACGAGACCGGCGCGTTGCTGTTCCAGTCGCAGACGAAGGTACGGCTGGCGATGCGCCATTCCCCGCCGCGCCGCTCGTAACGATCGACGTAGCGGCCGCCGGTCAGCGTGCTGAACCCCGTGCCGCGCGCATGGGCGATGACATAGTGTTCGCCCACGGCATGATCGCCCGAGACCTCGATCCAGGCATTGCCGACGGCGTGGAAGCTCGCCTCGAGATGGGTGGTGACGAAGGTGACGATGCCCTGCGCGAATTCCGGCCCGGTGCCGTTGACCACGCCCGAGACGACGCTGGCATCCGCCCAGAACAGCGTGGCAAGCAGATCGGCATCGCCGCGATCGACCCCCCGGCAATAACCGGCGACAAGGCGCAGGATCGCCTCACGCGAGAGGGCATCGGCAAGCGCGGTGTCGGTGGTCATGGCGGGGGTGTCCTTCAGGCTGCCGGCGTTTGCCGCGTGGAGCGCCAGCAAGGCGCGCCCGGCATCGGCGGCGCCTTTGCCGCCCCAGGGGGCGAAGTGGGCCAGATCGGGCGAGGCTGGCGCGTGCGTGGCGGTGTTCGGGCGGTTCACATTGCTGTCGAGCACATAAGTGCGGTGGGCGATGCGCCAGGTTCCGGCGCGGCATTCGTGCCGATCGAGATAGCGGCCGAACACCAGCCGTTGCTGCGCCGCCTCCTCGACATAGGCGACGACATAGGCCTCGCTGACGGCACGGTCGCCATGCAGGCGGATGTCGATGTTGCCGGTGCGGTGCAGTGTGGGCGGCGTGTTGGTCTGCGCATCGGCCAGGATCGTCGCGAGGGCCGCCGCCGGGCCGGTGAAGAACCCGTAATCGACCGTGGCATCATCGTGATAGGCGCCCGCAATCAACGCCGCATCGGCGCGGTCCACCCCGCGACTGTGCAGCGCCAGCGCGTTGCGGATCGCGGCCATCGCGACAAAGTCCGCCGCCGTGATCGCGCGATCGGCCGGATCGAGGTCAGCCATGAGCGCCTCCCGGCGGGCTGCGCGGGCGCTGGTCGGCGATAGGGGCCGCATCTGGCTGCATGATGATCCGCTCCGTCCGGTCGCCCTGATCGGGCGATCCCTTGTGTTACCGCCCGCGTCAAAACCGGCAGTCGCGCCGGTTTTGACGCGGGCGGCGGCGCGGCGGAACTGGCCAAACGACTAGGCGGTGCGGGAAACATAATGTCGCAGCCGGCTGGCCCCCTTGCCCGCCGAGGGATATAGCCTTGTGCAATGCCCGAAGCTGATCGACTGCACGACCGTGTCCTGAGCGCCCTGAACCCCGAACACGGGGCCGAGTTGCCGGCGCGCTGGCAACAGCGCAAAAGCGCGCTGACCCGCCAGAAGATCATCGACGCGGCGGTCGATTGCCTGGTCACCTGTGGCTATGCCGGGCTGACCACCGCCGCCGTGGCCCAGCGCTGCGCGATCTCGCGCGGGACGATGTCGCACCATTTCGCCACGCGCATGGATCTGGTGCAAACCGTGGTCGAAAGCGTGTTCTACGAGCAGATGCGCGGCTTCCTCAACGCCTATCGGACCACGCTGGCGGCGGCGGGGGAGGATTTCCTGGTGGAAATCGCCACCGAAAAGCACTGGCGATCGGTCCAGAGCCGCGAATATGCCGCCTATATCGCGCTGGCGCTGGCGGCGCGGACCGATGCCGAACTCGCGCCCTGTTTCACCGCCGCCGCCAGGCGCTACGACGATGTCTGGTCCAGCGAGATGCGCGGCGCCTTTCCGCAGTGGCAGCGCCACTGGGATGCGCTGCAACTGGCCAACGATTTCACGATTGCAGCGCACATGGGCCTGTTGATCAATGGCCCGGTGCTGGGCGATGGCGCGCGGATGGCGCGGGTGCGCGACCTGATCGTCAAGGTGGTGGCGGAGCTTTACGCCGGGCCATGACGGCCCGGGCGCAAGGCTCTTGCCGCCGGTTATCCGGCGGAGGTGCGGGCCGCCTGAACGAAGCGGGCGGCGCGCGCGCCCACCTCGGCGGCAGTCAGCCCCACCTTGTACAGCGCCGAGCCAAGACCAGCGCCATGCGCGCCCGCCGCGACCCACGCGCCCAGGTTCTCCGGGGTCACCCCGCCCACCGCCAGCATTGGCACCCCGCGCGGCAGCACCGCCAGATGCGCCTTCAGCACGCCGGGGTTGGCCGCCTCGGCCGGGAACAGTTTCAGGCCATGGGCACCCGCCGCCAGGGCCGCAAACGCCTCGGTGGGGGTGAAGTAGCCGGGCAGCGAGAGCATCCCCGCCGCCGCCGTGCGCGCGATCACCGCCGCATCGACATTGGGCGAGACAATCAGCCGCCCGCCGGCCGCAGCCACCGCATCGACATCGGCCACGGTCAATACCGTGCCCGCGCCGATCAGCACTTCAGGGCCATACCGCCCGGCCAGCAAGGCAATCGAGACCAGCGGATCGGGGGAATTGAGCGGTACCTCGATCATGGCGAAGCCCGCCGCCACCAGCGCATCGCCGATAGCCACGACCTCATCGGGGCGCACCCCGCGCAGGATCGCCACCAGCGGGCACTGGGCCATGGCGCGGCTCAGCGCGGCAGCGGGGTCAAACGTGGAAACGGTCATGGGTCAGGCTCCAGATACGGGTGATGCCGGCGATGAAGGCGGTGTGGCTGTCGAGCGGCACGGATTGGCCGCCGGCCTCGGCGATGGCGGCGGCATAGAGCGCGCCCAGATGGGGGTCGGCGAGGATGTGGACGGTCTCGCCGGGGGCGAGGTGCTGGCCGGCGATGTCGCTGCCGATCAGGAGGCCGCTGGTGTAGGCGGCGCTGTCTGCGGCGCTGCGCTGACCCAGCAGGGCGGCGGCGCGAACGCGGAACAGCGATGTCAGCAAGCCATCGGCAAGGCCAGCGCGGACGCCGGCGCGGAAGGCTTCGCCATCCTCGACCGCGCCGGTGAGGAACTCGGCGAGCAGGCTGTGTTGTTTCAACAGGGCGAAGATCTCGCCGGTCATGGCGGTGGCGAAATCGCTGACGACGCCGCCCCGCAGGCGGGCCCATTTGCAATGCGTGCCCGGTTGGCAGAGCAAGGCGTCGGCCGGCACCAGCCCCGCCGCCGCCGCGCCGAGCACCTGCACCTCCTCGCCGCGCATCACATCGCCGGCGGGGTCCATCAGGCCGGGGACGATGGCGGTGCGGCCGGGCTCGGCCCAGGCGAGGCGCTCGCCCAGCTCCGCCAGGCCCGCCGGGCAGGCGACATAAGGCACGTTCACCCAGCCGCGCGCCGATCCCACCATGCCGGCGCAGATCATCGGCAGATCGCCAAAGCGTGCGCGGATGGCGGCGGCCTCGGCGGGAAAATCGCCGCCGGCGGCGGCCACCGCCAGCAGGCCGGCGCCATCGCGCTCGGTGGCGAGGACGGTGCCATCGGCGGCCAGCGCGAAGACGCGGCGGTTGGTCGTGCCCCAATCGACCGCGAGGACGGCGGGCGTGCTCATGCCGGCACCTGCATCGGTTGGGGGCCGGGGGCGTTGCCCGTCTGTGCCGTTGCCAAGTTCAAAACCATGCCTCCTGATGCGGCCAACGTCTGGCGTTCAAGCCGGCTTGTCTATTTATACGATTTAAGCAATCGTGGGCCCCGAAAGGTAACCGATGATGAGCGAGCCCGACGACCTGCGCACCAGCCTTGGCCGCAACCTGACGTATGGAATGCTCGATCATCTGGGCAAGGCGATCGTCACCGGCGCCTATGAGGCCACGCCCTTCCCCACCGAGGCCGAACTGTCGGCCGCCCACGGCGTCTCGCGATCGGTGACGCGTGAGGCGGTGAAGATGTTGACCGCCAAGGGGTTGCTGACCGCGCGGCCCCGGCAGGGCACATCGGTCCAGCCGACCACCAGTTGGAACCTGTTCGATCCCGATGTGCTGCGCTGGCTGCTGGAGCGCAAGTTCTCGCCTTTGCTGCTGGCCCAGTTCAACCAGTTGCGCGCGGCGATCGAGCCGGCGGCGGCGGCACTGGCCGCGCGCACCGCCGATGATCGCGATCGCGCCCAGATCGAGGCCGGCTTTGCCCGGATGATCGCGGCCGAGCGCGGTGACGACGACGTGCTGGATGCCGACATCGCCTTTCACCTCGCCATCCTGCGCGCATCGAACAACCCGTTTTATGCCCAGTTCCGCGATGTGGTGGCGACGGCGCTGCGCACATCGATCCGGTTTACCAACCGCATCATCGGGCGCACCGCCGATCTGGCCGCGCATGGCGCGGTGAAGGACGCCATCCTGGCGCGCGATCCCGTGGCCGCGCATGCCGCGATGGCGGCGATCATCACCGATGTGATGGCGTTGATCGAGACCAGCGAGACGCAGCACGTCTGAGCGGCGCCTTCAGCCGGCAAAGCTGCGCGGGGCAATGCCGCGACAGCCGGGATCGATCTCGAACAGCGCGCCGGCCAGCGGCTCGTCGACGCCATCGGCGGCGCTGGTGACGAACATGCGGTCCAGCCCATCGCCGGCGAAGCAGCAGCGGGTGATCTGGCTGGCGGGCAGTGCGATCGAACGCTCGCGCACGCCATCGGGGCCAAAGCGGCTGACGCAGCCGCCGCCCCAGTGCGCGATCCACAACCCGCCATCGGCATCGGCGCACATGCCATCGGGCGAGCCCCAGTCCTCGGGGAAGGTGATGAAGGTCTCGCGCGGGCCCAGCCCCTCGGGCGAGAGCGCGAAGCGGTAGACCACGCCCAGCGCGCTGTCGGTGTGGTACAGCCAGGCGCCGTCGGCGCTGATCGCGGGGCCGTTGGCGATGTGATAGCCGGCGTCGGCGCGGCTCCACGTCAGGTCGGTATCGAGGCGATAGAGCGCCCCGTCGGCCCGCGCGCCGGTCATGTGCATGGTGCCTGCCCAGATCCGGCCCCAGGGGTCGGCGGCGGCATCGTTCATGCGGTTTTCGGGCAAGTGCGGCTCGGGCGCGGCGATCGGCGTGATGGTGACAGGGTCGAGCGAGAGGCTGACGAAGCCGGTGCGCAGGCCGGCGATGAAGCCGGGGCGGTCGGCGCGCTCGATCACCCAGCCGATCATCTCGCCGATCGGCCATTCGTCGATCGCGCCCGCGCCGGCGCCCAGGTTCAGCCGGTTGAGGCGGTGGCCGAGGATATCGACCCAATAGACCGCGCGGTCGCGCTCGGACCAGGTGACGCCCTCGCCCAGCAGATCGCGCCGGTCGCGCGCGATGAGCCGATATGTGTCCATTATCCGTTCCTCAGTGGCTGTCGCGCGGCAGGCCGCGCTGTTGGGCGATGCGCTGGAACTGCTCCGCGCCTTCGAGGATTGCCCCAGATTCCATCTGTCCGACAAGTCCGCGTTGAATGGCCTGCCACGGCGTCTGGCTGGCCGGATAGGCATAGCCGCCCGCCGCCGCCAGGGCCGCGCGCCGCGCGTTCAGTTCATCGTCGGGGAGCAGCACATCGGCAGTGCCGCGTTTGAGATCGATGCGCACCCGGTCACCGGTTTTCAACAAGGCCAAGCCGCCGCTGGCAGCCGCCTCGGGACTGGCGTTGAGGATCGAGGGGCTGGAGCTGGTGCCCGACTGGCGGCCGTCGCCGATGCAGGGGAGATCGCGCACGCCCTCGCGCAGGAGGTAGGCCGGCGCGCGCATGTTCACCACCTCGGCCGCGCCGGGATAGCCGATCGGCCCGGCCCCGCGCATCACCAGCAGTGTCGCCGCATCGATGCCCAGCGCGGGGTCGTCGATGCGGGCGTGGTAATCCTCGGGGCCGTCGAAGACCACGACCGGGCCTTCGAACGCCTCGGGATCGGCGGGGTTCGACAGGTAGCGCGCGCGGAACGTGGGGCTGATCACGCTGGTCTTCATGATCGCGCTGTCGAACAGGTTGCCCGAGAGCACGACGAAGCCGGCATCGGTGACCAAGGGATCGGCGAAGGGGCGGATGACCTTCTCATCCTCGATACGCGCGGTGCGGCAGTTGTCGCCGATGGACTGGCCGTTGGCGGTGAGCGCGGTTTCGTGGATCAGGCCGGCGCCGATCAACTGCGCCACCACGGCGGGGACGCCGCCGGCGCGGTAGTAATCCTCGCCGAGGTACTCTCCGGCGGGTTGCAGGTTGACCAGCAACGGCACCTTGTGGCCGTGGGTCTGCCAGTCGCGGATGTCGAGGTCCACGCCCATGTGGCGGGCGATCGCGGCGAGGTGGATCGGCGCGTTGGTGCTGCCGCCGATCGCGCTGTTGACGACGATGGCGTTGAGGAAGGCCTCGCGCGTCAGGATGTCCGAAGGTTTGAGATCCTCGCGGACCATGTCGACGATGCGCTTGCCGGTGCGCCAGGCGCATTCCTGGCGGTCGCGATAGGGGGCGGGGATGGCGGCGCTGCCGGGCAGGCTCATGCCCAGCGCCTCGGCCAGCGAGTTCATCGTGGTGGCCGTGCCCATGGTATTGCAATAGCCGGTGGAGGGCGCCGACGAGGCGACCAGCTTGATAAAGCCGGCATCGTCGATCTCGCCGCGGCTGAGCATCTCGCGGGCTTTCCAGACGATGGTGCCGCTGCCGGTGCGCTCGCCCTCGTGCCAGCCGTTGAGCATCGGGCCGACCGACAGCGCGATGGCGGGGATGTTGACGGTGGCGGCAGCCATCAGCGCGGCGGGGGTGGTCTTGTCGCAGCCGATGGTCAGGACGACGCCGTCGAGCGGGTAGCCATAGAGCGTCTCGACGAGACTCAGGTAGGCGAGGTTGCGGTCGAGCCCGGCGGTGGGGCGCTTGCCGGTTTCCTGAATCGGGTGGACGGGGAACTCGATGGGGATGCCGCCAGCCTCGCGGATGCCGTCGCGCACGCGCTCGGCCAGCACGAGGTGGTGGCGGTTGCATGGGCTGAGATCGCTGCCGGTCTGGGCGATGCCGATGATCGGGCGGCCCGAGCGCAGTTCGTCCAGCGACAGGCCGTAGTTCAGGTAGCGCTCGATGTAGAGCGCGGTCATGTCCACGTTATCGGGATTGTCGAACCACGCGGCGGAGCGCAACGGCGTGGGGCGTTTCGGATCGGTCATCGCGGCGGCTCTTTCTTGCGGGCGTGGCTCGGGCCGGCCCTGACATCCTGGGGCGATGACCGCGCGCGGGAGGGGGTGCGGCGGCCATCGCTTGACGCCACTAAGCAGATATATCATATAAAAGGAAGAGGCTGCGAAAAGGTCATGTCGTGAAAATTCCGTCCACGCGGGCATTTCCCCGCGCAGCCACCGCTTCATGAGCGCCCCCATCCGCGTGGCGCTGGTCGGTGTGGGCGAAATCGCCCGGCATCAGCACTTGCCCGCCATCGCTGCCGACGCGCGGTTCGTGCTGGCCGCCACGGTCGATCCCGCGCCGGGGGCCGCGCAAGCCGGCGTGCCGCATTTTGCCACGCTGGCCGATCTGTTGCGCGATGGCCCGGCTGTGGATGCTGTCTCGCTGTGCACCCCGCCGCGCATCCGCCCGGCATTGGCGGCGCAGGCGATCGACGCCGGCCTCGCGGTGATGCTGGAGAAGCCGCCCGCCGCCAGCCTCGCCGCTGCCACCGATCTGATCGACCGCGCCCACCGCGCCGGCACGCCGCTGTTCACCGCCTGGCACTCACGCGAGGCGGCGGGGGTTGCGGCGGCGCGCGACTGGCTGGCGGTGCGGACGGTGCGCGCAGTGGAGGTGCAGTGGCGCGAGGATGTGCGCCAGTGGCATCCGGGGCAGGACTGGCTGCTGGCGGCGGGCGGGTTCGGGGCGTTCGATTCGGGGATCAACGCGTTGTCGATCCTGACCGCGATCCTGCCGGCGCGGCTGGTGGTGGAGGCATGCCGGTTGGCGATCCCGGCCAATCGCGCGGCGCCGACCTGCGCCGAAGTGGAGATGCGCCATGGCGATGCGCAGGTGCGTGCGACGTTCGATATCCTGCATCCCGGCGCGCCCGAATGGGCCATCAGCGTAACGACCGATCGGGGCTCGCTGGTGCTGACCGAGGGTGGCCATGCGCTGTCCATCGATGGCGCGCCGGTGCCCGCCCCGGCCGCGGCGGAATACCCCCGGCTCTATGCCCGGTTCGCGCAATTGATCGACCAGCACGCCAGCGAGGTCGATCTGGCGCCGCTGATGCTGGTGGCCGATGCCTGCCTGCTCGCCAGCCGCGAGACGGTGGCGCCCTTCCATTTCTGACCGACCGAGAGGATTGCATCGTGGCATCGGACCTGTCCCCCCTCGCAGGGCCGTTGGTGGCCCGGCGGACCGCCGTGAAGACCGGATTGGCCGGCGGGTTGGCGCTTGGCGCCGGCATGGGCCGCGCGCAGGCCGCCGCGCCTTCGCCCCGGCGCAGTGTGCGGTTGGACGATGGCTGGCGCTTTCACCTCGGGCATGCCGCCGATGTGGCACAGGACTTCGGCTTCGGGCTCTATCAGCGGACGTATGCCAAGGAGGGCGCCAGCACCGCATTGGCCGCCATGCCGGGGTTCGACGACAGCGGCTGGGCAGCGGTGCGCGTGCCGCATGACTGGGCGGTGGATCTGCCCTATGCCCCGCCCGCGCAGGTGCCCAAGGGCGCCGAGGACGACGCCGCCGGGCATGGCTTCCGCGCGATCGGGCGGGAATTTCCGGGCAACAGCGTGGGGTGGTATCGGCGGGTGCTGCCGATCACGCCGGCGGACAAGGACCGCGCGGTCTGGCTGGAATTCGATGGCGTGTTTCGCGATGCGATCGTGTTCGTCAATGGCTATATCGTCGCGCGGGAGGCCAGTGGGTACGCGCCTTTCGGCGTCGATATCGGCGATTACCTGAACGACGATGAGACACCGAACGTGCTGGCGCTGCGCGTCGACGCGAGCCTTGGCGAGGGCTGGTTTTACGAGGGCGCGGGGATCTATCGCCACGTCACGCTGGTCAGCGCGGCGCGGGTGCATGTGCCGCAATGGGGCGTCTGCGTGCGTGCGACGCCGCTGGCCGGCGGGGCCGCGCGGATCGAGATCACCACGCAAGTCGAGGGCAGCGGGGCCACGCTGGCTCAACGGATCTATGCGCCCGATGGCGCGCTCGTCGCCACGGCGGGGACGAGCGATCCCGCCGCGACCCTGATGGTGCCCCACGCACAATTGTGGTCGCCCGAGACGCCGTTGCTGTACAGGCTGGTTACCGAGGTGGTCGCCGGCGGCGCGGTGGTCGACCGGGTGGAGACACCGTTCGGCATCCGCTCGATCGCTTTTGACGGCGCGCGCGGGTTTTTGCTCAATGGCGTGCCGGTCAAGCTGCTCGGCGTGTGCAACCATCAGGATCACGCCGGGGTGGGCACCGCCATCCCCGATGCGCTGCACCGCTGGCGCGTGGCACAGACGCAGTCGATGGGCGCCAACGCCTGGCGATCGGCGCACAATCCGCCGGCGCAGGCGTTTCTCGATGCCTGCGATGCCGCCGGGATGATGGTGATCGCCGAGGCCAGGCTAAACGCCTCCGGCCCCGAGGCGACCGACGAGTTGACGCGGATGATCCTCTCGTCGCGCAACCACCCCAGCGTGATCCTGTGGTCGCTGGGCAACGAGGAGCCGCAGCAGACCACCGCGCGCGGCGCCCGCATGACCGCCGCCATGGCCGCGCATGCCCACGCGCTCGATCCCACGCGGCCGACGACGCAGGCGTTCGACAAGGGCTGGGGCGAGGGTGCCAGCAATGCGGTCGATGTCGTGGGGTTCAACTATCGGACGGACCAGATCGCCGCCTTCCACGCCGCGCACCCGCACGTGCCGGTGATCGGCACCGAGGTCGCCTCGACCGTGGCGACGCGCGGGGCCTATGCCAACGATCCCGCGCACCATGTGCTGCGCGCCTATGACACCGAGCATCCGTGGTGGGCGGCCAATGCCGAGCAGTGGTGGCCGATCGTCGCCGACAGCCCGTACATTGGCGGCGGGTTCATCTGGACGGGGTTCGACTATCGCGGCGAGCCGACGCCGTTTCCCAGTTGGCCGAGTGTTTCCAGTTTCTTCGGGGCGATGGATCTGTGCGGGTTCCCCAAGGACAACTATTGGTATTACCGCGCCTGGTGGCGGCCCGAGCCGTTGGTGCATCTGTTGCCGCACTGGACCTGGCCGGGGCGCGAGGGGGCCGAGATCGAAGTCTGGGCCTATGCCAACTGCGCCGAGGTGGAGTTGATCTGCAACGGGCGCTCGCTGGGGCGGCGGGCCAATCCGCGCAATGGGCATGTGGCATGGTCGGTGGCCTATGCGCCGGGGGTGCTGGAGGCGGTGGGTTATGACCGCGCCGGCCGCGTGGTGGGGCGCGATCGACGGGTGACGGCGGGGCCGGCGGCTGGCGTGCGGCTCTCGACGGATCGCGTGCGGATTGCGGCGGATGGCGATGATCTGGCGGTGGTCCGCGCGGAGGTGATCGATGCGCGGGGGAACCCCTGCCCCACCGCCGATACGTCGCTGACGTTTGGGTTGGAGGGGTCGGCGCGGTTGCTGGGGACCGGCAATGGCGATCCCAACGACCATACGCCCGACCATGCGCCGACGCGCGCAGCGTTCAATGGGCTGGCGCAGGCGATTGTCCAGAGCGCCGGTACGCCGGGGCCGATCACTGTCACGGTGCAGGGCGTTGGACTGGCTCCGGCGCGGCTGATGCTGTTTGCCCATGCGGCGTTGCCTGCCATTTGAACTTTCGCAAAGGAATTTGCCCGATGATTGCTTCGCGTTCCCTCCGTTGCGCCGGGGTGGCGCTGGGGCTGGTCTTGGCCGCGCCTGCCATGGCCGCCGCCGAGACGCCGCTTTATCTCGGCGCCGATCTCTCGTTTGCCAACGAGATGGAGGATTGCGGCGCGGCCTTCCGCGATCACGGCAAGGCCACCGATCCGTTTGCGGTGCTGAAGGCGCATGGCGGCAATCTGGTGCGGGTGCGGATCTGGCATGACGCCAAGTGGACGCATTACAGCAACTATGACGACGTGCTGAAGACCATCCGCCGCGCGCATGCGGCCGGGTTGCAGGTGCTGCTCGATTTCCATTACGCCGACGATTGGGCGGATGGGCAGAAGCAGCCGCCGCCGGCCGCGTGGGCGCAACTGTCCACCGACGGGCAGGTGCAGGCGTTGCATGACGAGACTTATGGCATCCTCACCCGCCTCGCCGCCGCCGGGCAGATGCCCGAGCTGGTGCAGGTGGGCAACGAGATCAACCCCGAGATGCTCGGCGGGCACGAGAATGCCGCGATCGATTGGGCGCGCAATGCGCGGCTGATCAACGCCGGCGTCGCCGCCGTGCGCGAGGCGGCCAAGGCCACCGGCTCAAAGCCGCGCGTCATGCTGCATGTCGCCCAGCCCGAGAACATCATCCCCTGGTTCGATGCGGCGACGCTGGCGGGCGTGCTCGATTACGACATCATCGGCATCAGCTATTACCCCAAGTGGTCGAAGCTGGCGCCCTCCGGGCTGGCCAAGGTGATCGCGGCGGCGCATGCGCGCTATCATGCGGACGTGATGGTGGTGGAGACCGCCTATCCGTTCACCATGGGGTATGGGGATGCTTCGGCCAATGTGCTGGGGGCGGATTCGCTGGTGCCCGGCTATCCGGCGACACCGCAGGGACAGTTGCATTACCTCACCGACCTCACCCAAACCGTGGTCGATGCCGGCGGGGATGGCGTGGTCTACTGGGCGCCGGACTGGGTCTCGACGCATTGCACGACGCGTTGGGGTACCGGGTCGACCTGGGAAAATGCTGCACTGTTCGACCTGCAGCATCATGCAGCATTGCCGGGCTGGGATTTCATGGCGCGCGATTATCGCCACCCCGCCAAATAACGCAAAAAGGGGGCGGATCGATCGCCCCCTTTCCGTTTGGCTTGCCTGACAATCAGGACTTGCCTGAAGATCAGTACTTGAACGTCACGTCCATCAGATAGCTCGCGCCATACTTTTCGTAACGCGCGATCTGGTTGGGATCGTTGTTGAAGTAATAGCGCGCCGCCTGATTGGTCAGGTTGTTGGCCTGCACCCGCACGCTGACCGACTTGTTGATCGCATAGGAGATGCTCGCCCCCAGCGTGGTTTCCGATTCCAGCCGGGTCAGCACCGCCGCGTTCCAGCCGAACACCGTGGTGTAGGGGCTGTGGTGCTTGAGGCCCACCCGCGCGTCGATGCCATGGCCCGAGTACCACAGATCCGCCTCGCCGGTGAAATCGGCCAAGCCCGCCGCCGGGAACGGATTGCTGACCGGCGCCAGTTCCTTGAGGTTGGAACTGACAAAGGCGGCATTCGAATAGATGCCGAAGTGTTCGAAGCCGGGGATGAAGAAGAACGGCGTCTGGAAGCTGATCTCGCTCCCCAGGATATGCCCGCCGGGGCCGTTCTGTGGCGCGGTGATGGTGTAGGACACACCGTTGAACGTCTCGCCGGTCTGGGCATAGCCGATGTTGGTGCCGACCTTCTTGTAATACCCGGCCACCGCCAACAGCCCGTCCTTGTGGAAATACCACTCGGCCGAGAGATCCGCCTGTGTTGCCATGAACGGGTGCAGCATCGGGTTGCCGCCCGATCCGGTGTTGCTGGGCGGATAGTAGCTGAGGTTGGTGCTGCCGCGCAGTTCATCGAGCGGCGGGCGCGACAGGACCTCGGCGACACCCGCGTGCACCACCAGGTTGCGCGTGGCGTCGAACGTCAGGTTGAGGCTGGGCAGCACGCGGAAGTAGTGGTTGTGGTAGGCCACCGGGCTGTAGGTGGTGACGTTGGCCGTGCCGTTCCACGAGGTCACGCCCTGGAAGGCGTCGCTGCCGGTGGCGACATTGACCAGCCGCACGCCGATGTTGCCGGTGACCGGCACACCGCCGGCATGGCCGGCAAAGTCCGCCTTCACATAGCCTTCGGTGTCATGCTCCAGCACGCGCCAGTATTGCGAATCATCGCCGGTGCTGGTGGCGTTGGTGACCGTGGCGATCTGGTTGAAGTTGCCATAGACCAGGTTGGGCACGGTGATGCCGGTGTTGTTCACGCTGAATTCGCTCAGCGCGGCGCCGCTGGCGTTGAGCGCAACCGTGGCGCCGCCCGAGGTGAAGCTCTTCACCCGGTTGGAATAGCGCAGGCCCGCGCCCAGCCCGGTCAGGAAACCACCGTGCAACTGGTGATAGCCATCGACCTGCGCCGCCGCCAGCGTATCGCTGAGATGCTGCGGCCCGGTGTCGCCGGCGGTGTTGAAGTTCTGCAGGCTGGCCTGCGCGGGATCGAAGCTCTCGGTGACGCTGGGCAGCACGCCCGCCGCCGTGTTGAAGCTGACCGTTTGCGGATAGACGTTCGATTCCGCCGCGTACCACGAATTGGTGCGCATCGCCTGCGAGTACGATCCGTCGAACTTCACGGTGTTGTCGCCATCGCTGTACTTGGCGTTGGCACCGGTGGCGAGGAGGTGCTTGTCCTCGGTGTATTGCGCGATGACGTTGGTGACCGAGGAGTAGTTGTTCAGTGTGCCCGCGACGATATCGTTGCCCGCGATCGTGAACTTGCCCGGTTGATAGATGTCGCCGGTGCTGCCGATGGTGCCGCCCCAGTCGCCCCAGCCGTTGCTGTTGCCGTACCACTGCTGGTACTGCGGCTCGTTGATCTTGACGTCCGAATAGAGGATGTCGGCGTTGATGTCCCAGTTGGCGCCGGGCTTCCACTGGAGCGCGCCGGTGGTGCTCCAACGGGTTTCGGTGGTGGCATCGACCTCGGTCTGGGCGCCCCAGGGGGCGTTGACCGCCTTGCCGTTATAGGTCGGCGCGTCGTCGCCGGCGGTGTTGGCCTGGTTATAGCCCCAGCCCTGGAACGAGACCTTGCCGTTCTTCTGCTTCTGATAGCTGCCGCCGACCACGACCGCGAAATCGTCCGAGAGCTTGGCGACATATTGCGCGCTGCCGCGGCTGCCCCAGGGGCTGTAATGCGGGATATCCTTGCCGCCCTGGCTGGCCTGCGCGCCGGCGCGCACGGTCAGGGCCGGGCCGGTGTAGTCCAGCGGGCGCAGCGTGCGGATGTCGATCGTCGCGGCGACGCCGCCAGCGATCAGGTCGGCGCTCTGCGACTTGTAGACAGTGACGCCCGAGACGTCCTCCGACGGGTAGATTTCCCAGCGGACGTTGCGATCGGGCTCGGATGTCGCGACCTCGCGGCCGTTGACCAGGCCCAGCACGAGGCGCGGGCCGAGGCCACGCACCGCCACCTGGCTGTCGTTGCCGCGATCGCGGCTGGCGGTGACGCCCGGCAGGCGGGCGAGTTCGTCGGCGATGGTGACATCGGGCAGCGCGCCGATGTCCTTGGACGAAATCGTCTCGGTCACCAGCGACGACATGCGCTTGGCGTGGAGAGCGTCGCGCAGCGAGGCGCGGATGCCGGTCACGACGATCGCGTCGCCGGCATCGGCGGCCTTGGTGTCGGTGGGCGCGGTCTGGGCCAGCGCGGGCGCGGCCGCCGCAGCCATGGCGAGCAGGCTGGCGATGTTTGCCAGCGGGCGCATTCTCGATCTCATGTTCTCTCCCCTTGGGTCCCTTACGGCCGTTGCCGTCATTTATCACATAAATAATACTCCTGCCGGCGCTGTCAAGAGCGGACCGAGTTCCGTCCCGTTGCGGCACGTCAGGCGCGGGGAAAAACGCCGCCGTAAGGGGGCCATGATGCCCTTCATCGGCGCCTGCGTAGAATCCACAGGCGCGCCATCCGCCGCCACAGGGTAAGGCAGCCTTCGAGGAGACAAGGCCATGTCGCAACAACCCGCATTGTACCGGCCGCGCCATGTCGTCGTGCTGGCGCACCCCGATCCGGCCAGTTTCAATGGCCTGGTCGCCGATGCCTGGTGCGCGGCCGCGCGCGACTCCGGCCATGAGGCGATCGTGCGCGATCTCTATGCGCTGGATTTCGATCCCCGGCTGAAGGCGCACGAGCGGCCCGGCATCGACGGGTTCCACATCTCGCCCGACGTGGCGGTTGAACTCGATGCGATCCGGGGCAGCGATGCCTTCGTGCTGGTCTATCCGATCTGGTTCGGCATGCCGCCGGCGATGATCACCGGCTATGTCGATCGCGTGCTGGGCGCGGGGGTCACCCCCGGACAAGTGCGCCAGCACAGCGCCGATACGCCGCTGCGCGACAAGCGGCTGGTCAGCGTCACGTCCTCTGGTGCCAGCCGCCACTGGCTCGACGATCCTGCCCAGACCGCCTCCATGCGGCAGGTGTTCGGGCGCTATGTCCAGCATGCCTTCGCGATGAAGGCGTTCGACGATCTCCATTTCGGCGAGACGGTCGCGGGGCTGGAGCAGGATTACATCGATGCGAACCTGGCTCAGGTCGACGATCTGGCCAAATCCATCTGCGCGGCGATCGATGCCGATCGCGCGGCGGTCGTCCACGACTGACCCCCCGGCGACCAGACCGAGCACCGAAGGACCTTGCGCATGGACACGATCACAGCTCACCGCCCCACGGCGCCCGATGCGCAGGAACTGGCGCGGATGGACGCGTGGTGGCGGGCGGCCAATTACCTCACTGTCGGGCAGATCTACCTGCTGGCCAATCCGCTGCTGCGCGAACCGCTCCGCGTCGATCACATCAAGCCGCGGCTGCTGGGCCATTGGGGCACCTCGCCGGGGCTGAACCTCGTCTATGTCCACCTCAACCGGCTGATCCGGCGCTATGACCTCGATGCGGTTTACATGGCGGGGCCGGGGCATGGCGGCCCGGCGCTGATCGCCAATGTCTGGCTGGAGGGCAGCTACAGCGAATTCTACCCCGAGGTCACCCGCGACGAAGCGGGCATGCTGCGCCTGTTCCGCCAGTTCTCGACCCCCGGCGGCGTGCCCAGCCATGTCAGCGTGCCCACACCCGGATCGATCCACGAGGGCGGCGAGCTGGGCTATGTGCTGGTCCATGCGTTTGGCGCGGTGATGGATAACCCCGACCTGCTGGTGGCCGCCGTGATCGGCGATGGCGAGGCCGAGACCGGACCGCTCGCCGGCAGTTGGAAAGGCATCGATTTCATCAACCCGGTGCGCGATGGCGCGGTGCTGCCGATCCTGCATCTCAACGGCTACAAGATCTCCGGGCCGACGGTGCTGGCGCGGCACAGCGATGCGGATCTGGCCAAGTTCCTCGAAGGGCAAGGCTATGCGCCGGTGTTCGTCGAGGGCGACGACCCGATGACCGTCCACCGCCAGTTCGCCGAGGTGCTGGAAACCGCCGTGCTGCGCATCCGCGCGATTCAGCAGGATGCGCGCGCACATGGCCTGAAGGGTCGCCCGCTGTGGCCGGCGATCGTGCTGCGCACACTGAAAGGCTGGACAGGGCCCAAATTCGTGGACGGCGTGCCGATCGAGGGCACCTTCCGCGCCCATCAGGTGCCGGTGGCCGAGGTCAAGACCAACCCCGAACACTTGCGCATCCTGGAGGACTGGATGCGCAGCTATCGCCCCGAGGAGCTGTTCGATGCGGCGGGGCGCCTGCGGCCGGAGATCGCCGCGCTGGCGCCCGAAGGCACGCGGCGCATGGGCGCCAACCCGCAGGCCAACGGCGGGCTGCTGACCAAACCGCTGCATCTGCCGGACTACACCGCCTATGCCGTCAAGCTGGCCGCGCGCGCCGCCGAGCGGGTGGAATCGACCCGCGTGCTGGGCGGTTATCTGCGCGACATCTACCGCGCCAACCCCGACAACTTCCGCCTGTTCTGCCCCGACGAGACCAATTCCAACCGCCTCGGCGCGGTGTTCGAGGTTTCGGACCGCTGCCTCGTCAGCCGCATCCTGCCGGGTGACGACCATGTCTCCGCCGAGGGCCGGGTGATGGAAGTGCTCAGCGAGCATTGCTGCCACGGCTGGCTGGAGGGTTATACGCTGACCGGGCGGCACGGGCTGTTCGCCACTTACGAAGCCTTTGCCATGATCGTCGATTCGATGGCGATGCAGCATGCCAAGTGGATCGAGCATGCCCGCAGGGTGCCGTGGCGGGCGGATATCCCCTCGCTCAACTACCTGCTGACATCGACCTGCTGGCGCAACGATCACAACGGCTTCAGCCATCAGGGGCCCGGCTTCATCGACACCATCATTCACCGCAAGCCGGTGGTCGCGCGGGTCTACCTGCCGCCGGATGCCAATTGCCTGCTTTCGGTCGCGGACCATTGCCTGCGCAGCCGCAACTACCTGAACCTGATCGTCATCGACAAGCAGCCGCAACTGCAATGGCTGACGATGGCAGAGGCGCAAGCCCATTGCGCGCGCGGCGCGGGCATCTGGCCGGCCTATAGCCACCATCCCGCCGAGCCCGACATCGTGCTGGCCTGCGCCGGCGATATCCCGACGCAGGAGATCATCGCCGCCGCCTGGTTGCTGCGCCGGTTCGCGCCGCATCTGAAGGTACGCGTAGTCAATGTCGTCGACCTGATGCGGCTGTGCCCGGCCGCCACCCATCCGCACGGGATGGGCGATGCCGAATTCGTCGAGATCTTCACCGCCAATGTGCCGGTGGTCTTCGCGTTCCATGGCTATCCGGGGGTGGTGCACGATCTGCTGCACGGCCGTTCGGCGCACGATCGCTTTCATGTACGCGGCTATATCGAGGAGGGCACCACCACCACCCCGTTCGACATGGTCGTGCTCAACCACATGAGCCGGCTGCATCTCTGTCTCGACGTCCTGCGCTATGTGCCCGGCGCGTTGGCGGAGAGCGGCGATCTGGTGGCGCATTGCAACGGCCTCCTCGCCGCGCACGAGCGCTATATCCGCGAGACGTTCGATGACCTGCCCGAGATCAAGGACTGGGTGTGGAGCGACTGACGTGACCGGCGCCGGCCTGATCCTGACGGTCAACGCCGGCTCGTCGAGCATCAAGTTCGCGGTGTTCGCGGTGCGCGGCGGCGCCGTCGCCGAGGCGGTGGCCGAGGGCGCGGCGACCGGCATCGGCGCGGCGGGGGCGCAGCTCTCGGTGCGCGATGGCGGCGGGGCCACTTTGCTGGCAGGCCCGCTGGCGCCCGATGCCGACGAGGGCGCGGTCCTCGCCGAGGTGCTCGCGTGGATCGAGGGGCGGTTCGCCGGGGCCAGCCTGATCGCCGCCGGGCACCGCATTGTCCATGGCGGCGCGCATCTCGTCGCGCCGTGCCGGATCAACCCGGCGTTGCTGGATGAGCTGGAGGCGCTGGTGCCACTGGCGCCGCTGCACCAGCCGTTCAATATCGCCCCGGCGCGGTTGCTGGCGCGCGATTGCCCGGGCTTGCCGCAATTCGCCTGCTTCGACACCGCATTCCACGCCGATGCCCCGCCGCTGGCGATGCATTACGCCCTGCCCCGCGCGCTGACCGCCGAGGGCCTGCGCGCCTATGGCTTCCACGGCTTGTCCTATGAGTACATCGCCGGCGAATTGCCCAACCATCTCGGCGCGCGGGCCGAGGGGCGCGTCGTCGTGGCGCATCTGGGCAACGGCGCCAGCATGTGCGCGATGAGTGGGCGGCGCAGCGTGGCCACCACCATGGGCTTCACCGCGCTCGATGGCCTGATGATGGGGACGCGCAGCGGCAGCCTCGATCCCGGGCTGGTGCTGCACCTGATCGCCCGGCGCGGGATGAGCGCCAGCGCGGTCGAGGACCTGCTCTATCACCAGAGCGGGCTGCTCGGCGTTTCGGGGATCAGCAACGACATGGCGACGCTGCTGGCCAGCGATGCGCCGCCCGCGCGCGAGGCGGTGGCGCTGTTCTGCTATCGCATCTCCCGCACGCTGGGGTCACTGGCGGCGGCGCTGGGGGGGATCGATGCGCTGGTGTTCACCGCCGGCATCGGCGAGCATGCCGCAGCGGTGCGCGCCGAGGTCTGCGCGCGGGCGGCGTGGCTGGGCGTGGTGCTCGATGCGGCGGCCAACGCGGGGGGCGATGCGTCACGGATTTCCGCGCCCGACAGCCGCGTGGCCGTCCACGTGATCGCCACCGACGAGGACCGCATGATCGCCCGCCATTGTCAGGCGCTGTTGGCGGGCTGAACCGTTCAGGCGTTGAGCGTGGTGGCCAGTTCGATGACCTCGGCGGTGATCGCCTCCTGCCGCAGGCGCCGCGCGGTGGCATCGAGTGCGTCCAGCTTTTCCGCCACGTGATCGCGCGCGGCGACCATCGCCCGCATCCGCGCCTCGTTCTCGGCGGCGAGCGCCAGGGTCAGCGCCTCGCAGAGCTGCGCGAACATGTACTCATCGGCCAGTTGCGCGAGGAGGTCTGCCACCGGGATCTGCACCAGCGGCGGCGGCCCGTGACGCGGCGCCGAAAACCGCGCGAAATCGAACGGTAGCAGTTGCCGGATCGCGACCTTGCCGCTGTGCCCGGGCGCCGTCGGGCAGGCATGGACCAGCACCACCCGCGCGGCCCCATCGGCCGCGACCCGCGCCAGCACCAGATCGGTCAACTGATTGGTCAGCGCGCCGATCTGGTCGACATGGCTGGCCATCGTCAGTTGCGCGGTGATGGGCAGGTGTTGCTCGCGCGCCTGCGCCAACCCGCGCGCGCCGACGACGATCAGCGCATCGCACCGCGCGAGCCCGGCGACGGCCTCGATCACATGGGTGTTGTAGGGGCCGGCAAACCCCTGCTCGGCGCAGATGGCAATGACCAGTTGCGGCGGATCGGCGTCATCGGCGGCCGGCGCCGGCGGCGCCAGCGCCAATGCCTGCGCGATCGCATCGCCGATCGTCGCCGCATAAGTGCGGATGCCGTCGAGGCGCGCGCTGGCCTCGTGGCCGCGCACGGCGGCAATCCCGCGCATCGCCCCGATCACCGAGGCGAGTTGGCGCACCGTGCCGATCCGCGCCTCGATATCGCCCAGTTGGTCAGTCATCGGGCGCGGCGGCCAATTGCCCGACCAGCGCCGCCAGCCGGGCCAGCGCGGCCTCGTCCAACGCCTGACCGGCGGTGATCGCCGCCACCAGATCGGGCGCGCCGGCCTCCAGCGCCGCGCCGATCCGCGTGCGCAACCAGGCGACGCGCGCGGGCGGCAACGCGTCCAGCGTGCCCGCGCCAAGCGCGGCGAGCAGCGCCACCTGCCCGGCCGCGCGCAACGGGCCAAAGCGCGGCTGGGCCAGCAAGGCGCGGATACGTGCCCCGCGCGCCAGGGTCGCGCCGAACTTGTCATCGGGGATGCCGCCGAACCGGGTGAACATCTCCAGTTCCAAGAACTGCGCATAATCGAGCCGCACCCGTCCCGAGACCTGCCGCAGCGCGCGCAATTGCGCCTTGCCGCCCACCCGGCTGACCGAGAGGCCCACGTCCACCGCCGGCCGCTGCCCCGCGGCGAACAGCCGGCTGTCGAGCACGATCTGGCCATCGGTGATCGAGATCAGGTTGGTGGGGATATAGGCCGAGAGGTTGCCGGCATCGGTCTCGGCAATCGGCAGCGCGGTCAGCGAGCCACCGCCGAGTTCGGGCGAGAGCCGCGCGGCGCGCTCCAGCAGGCGCGCGTGGAGGTAGAAGATGTCGCCGGGATAGGCCTCACGGCCGGGCGGTTCGCGGGTCAACAGCGACAGTTCGCGGTGGGTGGCGGCATGGCGGCTGAGATCGTCGATCACGATCAGCGCGTGCTGGCCGCGATCGCGGAAGTACTCGGCCATGGTGAAGCCGGCGAAGGGCGCCAACCATTGCAGCCCCGATGGCGAGGCGGCCCCGGCGACGACGAAGATGCAGCGCTCGGGCGCGCCGTGGGTGCGGACGGCGTCCACCGCGCGGGCGATGGCGCTGGCGCGCTGGCCCACCGCGACATAGACGCAGATCATGTCGCTGGATTTCTGGGCGATGATCGCATCGAGGGCGATGGCGGTCTTGCCGGTGGCGCGGTCGCCGACGATCAGCTCGCGCTGGCCGCGACCCAACGCAAACAGCGAATCGACCACCAGCAGCCCGGTCTCGACCGGATCGGACACCAGATCGCGGGCAATGATCGGCGGCGCCGGGCTCTCGACCGGCAGGTGGTCGCTGGCGACGATCGGCGGGCCGCCATCGATCGGCCGGCCCAACGGATCGACGATCCGCCCCAGCAACCCCGGCCCCACCGGCACGCGCACGACATCGCCCAGCCCGGAGACGCGGCTGCCGGCCTCGATGCCGCTGCCCTCATCGAGCAGGACGGCGCCGACGCTTTCGGCATCGAGGGTGAGGGCAAAGCCCATCTCGCCACCGGCAAAGCGCAGCGTCTCGTTGAGGCGCAGGTCGGGCAGGCCGGCGATATGCGCCACGCCATCGGCGATCTGGAGCACTTCGCCAAAGGTCTCCGCCCGCGCGCCAAGGTCGGTCGCGGCGAGGCGCGCGCGCGCCTGTTCCAGCCAGTCAGCGTCAGTCATGGCGGTCAAGCTCCGCGGCGATGCGTGTCAGGCCGGCGCGCAGGCTGACATCGATCGCCGTCATCGCGCCATCCAGCCGCAGCCCGGCGATCAGCGCGGGGTCGACGGCCATGGTCAGAGCCGGTGCCTGCCCCAGCGCGCGGTCCAGCACGGCGGCGATGGCGGCCGCGTCGCCAGGTGCGGGGGCTTGCGCCGTGGTCAGCGTGAGCGCCCCGGCGGCCAGTGCCGCGCGGGCGGGGGCAGGCACCTCGGCCAAGGCCGCCTCCAGATCGGGCAGGAACGGCGCGATCCCCAACCGCGCCGCGCCCGTTTGCAACAGCCGCGCGGCGACATCGATGGCCAGGGCATGTGCGCTCTGGTCGAGTTGTCGGCGCGCCTCGTCGCGCTGGCGCTGGGCGACGGTATCGGCATCGGCCTGATGCTGGCGGATGGTGGCCTCGGCCTCGGCGAGCAGGGCGGTGCGTTGGGCTTCGGCCTCGGTGCGCGCGGCGGCCAGCACCTCGGCGCGGGCGCGATCGATGGCGGCATGGTCGGCGGTCACCGCGTCGCGCGCGGCGGTGGCCGCCGCCTTGGCCGCCGCCGCCTCATCCAGAAGACGCGCCGCCTCGGCCTGGCGCGCGGCAACCATCGCCGCCATCGGCCGGAACAGGAACCGCCCCAGCAATCCGATCAGGATCACCAGGTTGATCGTCTGTAGCGCCAGGGTCCACCAATCGATGTGCATGACCTATTTCACGAAGGGATTGGCGAACAGCACCAACAGCGCGATGACGAGGCAGTAGATCGCCATGGTCTCGATCATCGCCAGACCGACGAACAATGTCCGCGAGATCGTGCCGGCGGCATCGGGCTGGCGGGCGATGGCATCCATCGCGGCGGCCACCGCGCGGCCTTCGCCAAGGCCCGGCCCCAGCGCCCCGAACGAAACCGCGATCGCCGCCGAGAGGATGCTGATTTCCTGAATGCTCATGGTGTGCTCCGTGGTTCGGGGGGAGGTGCGCCCTCGCTGATCGCGGCGCCGATGAAGACGCAGGCGAGGATGGCGAAAATGTAGGCCTGAATCGCGCCGGTCAGCAGATCCAGCGCCATCAGCGGGATCGGCACGAACAGCCCGGCCAGCGACAGCATGATGGCGATCACGAACACCCCGCTCATCACATTGCCGAACAGGCGGATGACGAGGCTGAAATGGCGGGTGATCTGCTCGACGAGGTTGAGCGGGATCATCACCCAGCTCGGCTCGGCAAAGGTCCGCAGATAGCCCCAGAGGCCCAGCGTGCGGATGCCGAACCACAGCGTGGCGGCAAACACGATCAGCGCCAGCGCGGCATCGGTCTCCAGATGCGCGGTCGGCGGCGAAACCCCGGGCAGCGCGCCCGACCAGTTGGCCACCAGCACGAACAGCAGGATCGTGCCGATCAGCGCGCGATAGGGTGCGGGATCGGCCTGCATCACCTCGCGGATCTGCCCGTCGATGGCGCCGGTGATCAGCTCCATCGCCGCCTGCACTTTGCCCGGCCGCAAGCGCAGGTGCCGGGTCAGCACCAGCGATCCAGCGACCATCAGCGCCATGATGATCCATGTCGCCACCACGGGCTGGCTGATCGGCACCGGGCCGATGTGGAACAGCACCGTCGTGGCGAGCGGCGAGGCGCTCATGGCGTCGGCTCCGTGCGGCGCATGACCACCCCGCGCGCGATCACGAAGCCCAGAGCGGCGGCCAGCAGCGGGATCGCCCCGACCCGCGCCAGCAGGTAGAACACCCCCGCCACCGCCACCAGCCGCGCCGCCTGCAGCCCGATCGCGCGGCGGCCACGCCCGGCGAGATAATCCGCACTCACCCGGCGCAGGCTGAGGAAATGGAACACCCCCAGTCCCGCGCCCAGCAGCAGCGCCAGCCCCCCCACCAGCCAGTCGATTGCCCCGCCGCCGCTCATTGCAGCCCCCGATGCATCCAACGCCAACCGAGCACGAAACCAACCCCCGCGCCGATCATCACCGCCGGCGCGGAAAAGAAGATGCCCGAGGCAAAGCGCTGATCCAGCCACCGCCCGAGCAACACCGCCGCCAGCATCGGCAGCACCATCAGCCAGCCGAGCACCCCGATCTGCCCCAGCCGCGCGCCCAGCGAGGGCTCGGGCTGGGCACGGCCGCTGCGGTCGCGTGCGGCGGCCGCACGGGCGGCCTCGGCCAAGGGATCGGGCACGGTCATAGTGTCGCCTCGCCGAGCAGATCGCCGGCGCCCGGATCGCGCACCAGACAGGCCATCAGCCGCCGCACTGCCACCGCGTGCAGCCGCGTGGCATCGACACTGGCGCGGCGGGTGGCCTCGGCCTCGGCGTCGCGGGCCTGATGGATGTCGGCCGCCAGCGTGTCGAGCCGGTCGCCGACGTGTGCCTCGCGCGCGGCGATCGCCACCCGGTCGCCGCCGTGGACGGTCAGCACCCCGCCACGCACCGCGCAAAACCGCCAGACGCCGTCCGCGCCCCGCCACTGCACCACCGATGGCGGCAAGGCGGTGATGAGGTCCGCATGGCCGGGCCAGACGCCAAAGCTGCCGCTGTCGTCCTCGGCGCGGACGGCGGCCACGGCGGGCGCGTCGAGGATGGCGGCCTCGGGCGTGGCGATGGTGAGGTGGAGCGTCATGCCGGCGCCTGCTCGCGCGCCCGCGCCTCGTCGAGCGTGCCGATCATAAACAGCGAACTCTCGCGCCAGTCGTCGCAGACGCCATCGAGGATCGCGCGGCAGCCGGCGATGGTCTCGGCCAGCGGCACCGATCGGCCCGGCGTGCCGCTGAACGCCTCGGTCACGACGAAGGGCTGGGTGAGGAAGCGCTGCAACTTGCGCGCGCGGCCGACGATGCGGCGGTCCTCGGCGCCCAGTTCGTCCACCCCCAGCAGCGAGATCACATCCTGCAACTCGCGGTAATGCTCGATCGTCCGGCGCACTTCGGCGGCGACCTGGGCATGGGCCTCGCCCACCACCGCCGGATCGAGCAGCACCGAGGACGAGGCAATCGGATCGATCGCCGGATACATCCCCTCGGCCGCCATCGCCCGCGACAGCACGATCATCGAATCGACATGCGCGGCGATGGTCGTCACCGCCGGATCGGTGAAATCGTCGGCGGGCACATAAACCGCCTGAATCGCGGTGATCGCCGCCGGGCCGTTGCGCGCGATGCGCTCCTCCAGCGCGGCGACCTCGCTCGCCAGTGTCGGCTGATAACCCACCCGCGAGGGTAGCCGCCCGAGCAGCCCCGAAACCTCCGCCCCCGCCTGCACAAAGCGGAACACGTTATCCATCAGGAGCAGCACGTTCTGCCGTTTCGCATCGCGGAAGTATTCGGCCACCGTCAGCGCGGTCATCGGCACCCGCCAGCGCGCGCCGGGCGGCTCGTTCATCTGGCCATAGACCAGCACGGTGCGCGCCAAGACGCCCGAATTGCCCATGTCGAGGAGCATCTCGTGCCCCTCGCGCGAGCGTTCGCCGACGCCGGCGAACACCGAGATGCCCTGATAGCCGCTCGCCATCGCCTGGATCAGTTCCATCACCAGCACGGTCTTGCCAACGCCGGCGCCGCCGAACATCGCCGCCTTGCCGCCCTGGGCCAGCGGCGTCAGCAGATCGATGACCTTGACGCCGGTCATGAACAGGTCGGCCTGCGCCGCGCTGGCATCGAAAGCCGGGGGCGCGCGATGGATTGGCCAGCGCGGCACATCGGCGGGCAGCGGCGGCCCGGCGTCGCCCAGCGCCCCTGCCACGGTCAGCAGCCGGCCCAGCACCGCATCGCCCACCGGCGTCGTCACGGGCCCACCGGTGGCGCGCACGATGTCGCCCCGGCGCAGTCCGCCGGTGGTCTGCAGCGCGATCGTCCGCACCGTGGCGGGATCGAGATGCGCCTGAACCTCGCAGAGGACCTCGGCACCGTCGGCGTCATGAATGATCACCGCGTCCTCCAGCGCCGGCAACGCCCCCGCCGGGAACGCCACATCGACCACGGCGCCGCGGACCGCCTTCACGGTGCCGATATCCGGATGATGCTCGTCGCGGTGCATCGCAAATCTCCGTGACAGCGCGCAAAAAAGGCCGAATCGCGGCGGCCGGCCAATCCGGGTATGCGCCCGGACATCCGCGCCGGCCTTGATGTGCGACAACCGCCGTCGCCCGCATCGATGGAGGACCCCATCGGCCGGCTTTGTCAATCGAATGAACGGCGCGCGCGGATGCGCTCAGCAGCAGCGACCGCCATTGCGGCCGCCGTAGCGCGCCTCTTGCCGGTGGCGGAAGAAGGCGCGCTCGTCCATCGGCGCGTCATCGGGGTGATGCGCCGCCATGTGCGCGCGATAGGCGCGATAGGAGCTTTGGCCGACCATCAGCCGGCCCGCCTCGACCAATCCGCGCCAGAGGTTGCGCAGGGTCATGCCGCCAGCAATTCATGCACCGTCGGGCGATCGGCGCGGAGCGCGGCCCGGCAGGCGCGGATGCCGAGCAGCAGGATCGCCAGCACCACCGCCATGAACACCGCCGTCAGCGCCGCATCGATGCGATCGTTGAACAGCATCGTGTGCATGTCGGCGAGGGATTTGGCCGGCGCCAGCAGCTTGCCTTGCGTCAGCGCCGCCTGCACTTTCGCCGCGTGGGCGAGGAAACCCACCTTGGGATCGCCCGAGGCCAGCTTCAGCGCCCCCGCGCTGAGCGTGCAGATCAGCAGCCACGCCGTCGGCACCATCGTCACCCAGGCATAGCGCTCGCGCTTCATGCGGAACAGCACCACCGTGGCCAGCGTCAGCGCGATCGCCGCCAGCATCTGATTGGAGATCCCGAACAGCGGCCACAAAGTGTTCACCCCGCCCAGCGGATCGGTGACGCCCTGATAGAGGAACACCCCCCAGGCGCCGACACAGAGCAATGTGCCGACCAGCGATGGCCCAAAGCTGGTGGCATTGCGGAACGACGGCGCGGCAAGGCCGATCAGATCCTGCAACATGAACCGGCACGCCCGCGTCCCGGCATCGACCGCCGTCAGGATGAACAAAGCCTCGAACAGGATGGCGAAGTGGTACCAGAACGCCATCAGCGCCGGCCCCCCGGCGATCCGGCTGAACAGTTGCGCCATGCCCACGGCCAGTGTCGGCGCGCCGCCCGCGCGCGAGATGATCGTCTTCTCGCCCACCTGGTGCGCGACGGCGGTGATCGTCTCGGGCGTCACGGCAAAGCCCATCGCGCTGACCGCATGGGCGGCGCTGGCGGCATCGGTGCCGACCACCGCCGCCGGGCTGTTCATCGCGAAATAGACCCCCGGATCGATCATCGAGGCGCAGACCAGCGCCATGATCGCCACCATGCTCTCGGCCAGCATCGCGCCATAGCCGATAAACTTGGCGTCGCCCTCGTTGGCGATCAGCTTGGGCGTGGTGCCGCTGGCGATCAGCGCGTGGAAGCCCGAGACCGACCCACAGGCAATGGTGATGAACAGGAACGGGAACAGCGATCCCGACCACACCGGCCCGCCGCCAAAGGCAAACGGCGTGATCGCCGGCATCCGCAGCGGCGGCGCCACCACCAGAATACCCACCGCCAAAGCCAGAATCGCGCCGATCTTGAGGAACGTCGACAGATAATCGCGCGGGGCCAACAACAGCCACACCGGCAACAGAGCCGCCACCGCGCCATAACCGATCAGGATCCAGCACAATTGCACCGGCGTAAACGTGAACCAGGCCGCCAACCCCGGCGAGGCCGCCACCGCCCGCCCATAGACAATCGCCAGCACCAGCCCGATCACGCCGAGCAACGACACCTCGCCGATCCGCCCCGGCCGGACCCAGCGGCTGTACCCGCCCATCAGCAGCGCCAGCGGGATCGTCGCGGCGACGGTGAACATGCCCCAGGGGCTGCCCGCCAGCGCCTTCACCACGATCAGCGCCAGCACGGCGAGGATGATCACCATGATCAGGAACGTGCCGAGGAGCGCGATTGTCCCCGCCACCGCGCCCATCTCCAGACGGATCAGTTCGCCCAGCGAGCGCCCCTCGCGCCGCATGGAGATGAACAGCACGATGAAATCCTGCACCGCCCCGGCCAGTACCACCCCCGCCAGAATCCACAGCATCCCCGGCAGATAGCCCATCTGCGCCGCCAGCACCGGGCCCACCAATGGCCCCGCCCCGGCAATCGCGGCAAAGTGATGGCCGAACAGCACGCGCCGATCGGTGGCGACGAAATCCAGCCCATCGGCACGGGTGATCGCCGGCGTCGGCCGCGACGGATCGAGCCCCAGCACCCGCCGGGCAATAAACCGCGCATAGAAGCGATAGGCGATCAGGTACGTGCACACCGCCGCGATCACGATCCACACCGCGTTCACCGGCTCGCCGCGCATCAACCCCACCACCGCCAGCGCCACCGCGCCCAGCAATGCCACCGCCACCCAAGCCGCCGATCTGAGCATCCGCATCCCGTCCGTCTTTCGTTGCTGGGGGCGCATATGCTGCCCCGGCGCGCGAAAGTCGATCCTCGCGATGATCGGCACGCCCGCAAGGACCGCTTGTGCCGTGGGCGCGGGGCACTATTGTGCGGGCGCAAACGCCGGGGCCGGACAGGTGCCCGGGTCAGGAGAATGCCGATGCCCGTCGAAACCCGCGTCAATGGCCGGCCGGTCACGCTGCATGCCGATGACGACACACCGCTGCTGTGGGTGCTGCGCGAGGAACTGGGGCTGACCGGCACCAAGTTCGGCTGCGGCATCGCCGCCTGCGGGGCGTGCAGCGTGCATATCGATGGCGCGGTCACGCGATCGTGCAGCGTGCCAGTGGCGGCCGTGGCGGGCAAGGCAATCACCACGATCGAGGGGCTGGGCAGTGCATCGGCGCTCCATCCGCTGCAGGCGGCGTGGATTGCGCATCAGGTGCCGCAGTGCGGCTATTGCCAATCGGGGCAGTTGATGGCGGCGGCGGCCTTGCTGGCCCAATCCCCGCACCCCAGCGATGCCGAGATCGACGCCGCAATGACCAACATCTGCCGCTGCGCGACATACCCGCGCATACGCGCGGCGATCCATGCCGTTGCGGGAGCCGTGGCATGAAGCTGCGGCGGCGCTATGTGCTGATCGGCGGCGCGGCGGTGCTGGGCGGCGGCGTGTTCGGGCTGTGGTGGGGCGACGAGGCGGCGACCGCCCGCGCCAAACGACTGACCACGGGCCCGCACGAGGGGTCGTTCGGCGGCTGGATGAAGATCGCGCCCGACGATACGGTGACGGTCTATTCACCGCACATCGATTTCGGGCAGGGATCGCACACCGCGCTGGCGCAAATGCTGGCCGACGAGTTGGACGCCGACTGGAGCCACGTGCGCGTCGAGCAGGCGCCGGCGGACTATGCCTTTGGCAACGCGGCGCTGGCCAAGGTGTTCATCTCGGGCATGTCGGGCCATCCCGATCTGGTCGGGCATCTGCCCGATGTGGTGTTCTCGGCGCTGGCGCGCAATGCGCCGATCCAGATCACCGGCGGATCTTCGGCGATCCGCGCCACCGGGCAATTCGGCATGCGTGTGGTGGGGGCGGCGGCGCGGCTGGCGCTGATCGCCACCGCCGCCGATCGGCTGGGCGTGCCGGCGAGCGAACTGACCACAGCGGCCAGCCGCGTGACCCATGCGCCGACCGGGCGCAGCCTGCGCTATGGCGAATTGGCCGAGGCGGCGGCGGGGCGCAGCCTGACGCGCGAACCGGTGTTGAAAACCCGCGCCGACTATCGCCTGATCGGCAAGCCGGTCGATCGCTTCGACATTCCCGCCAAGGTCGATGGCAGCGCCAAGTATGGCATCGATTTCGCCCTGCCGGGGATGCGGGTGGCGACGGTGATGGCCGCGCCGGTGCGCGGCGGCAAGTTGCTGGGGGTCGATCCGGCGCCGGCATTGGCGATCAAGGGGGTGGAAAAGGTCATTCGGCTCGACGACGCGGTGGTGGTGGTGGCCGGCGGCTATTGGCCGGCGCTGAAGGGCGTGCGCGCCTTGGCGCCGAAGTTCAGCGATGGCGGCCATGGGGGCCTCTCCAGCGAGACGATCCAGGCCGCGCAGGGCGCGCTGATCCGGCAGGGCAAGCCCGATAACACATATGGCAGCGGCGATGTGGCCGCCGGATTGGCCACGCCGGGGGGGCGGCGTCTGAACGCCGATTACCGCGTGCCGTTCCTGCACCAGGCGGCGATGGAGCCCTTCGCCATGACCGGGCACCACCACGACGGCAAGCTGGAGGTGTGGGGCGCGACGCAGGACCCGTTGCAGACGCGCAACCTGCTGGCCAAGTTCGCCGGACTGTCGGTGGCGGATGTGACCTTCCATCCGATGATCATGGGTGGCGGGTTCGGGCGGCGGTTCCCGCCCTATACCCAGATCATCGAGCAGATCGCACGGGTGGCGGTGCAGGTCGATCATCCGGTGAAGATCATCTGGTCGCGCGAGGAAGACGTGAAGCAGGGCGCCTATCGCCCGCAATCCTCTGCGCAATTGCAGGCGGCACTGGGCGCGGATGGCCGCATCGCGGCGTGGCAGACCGATTACGTGCAACTGCCCGATGCCGAGTCCGAGGTGGTGTTCCCCTATGTGGTGCCGGCGGTGGCGCGGCGGCATTACAAGTACATCTCGAACCAGGTCGATGCCTATTGGCGCTCGGTCAATTCGACGCAACACGGGTTCTACAACGAGAGCTTCATCGACGAACTGGCGCATCTGGCGGGGCAGGATCCCTATCGGTTCCGTCGCGCGCATCTGCCCGCCGGGGGCCGGCATCTGGCGGTGCTGGACGCGGTGGCGCAGCGCGCCGGATGGGGCACGGCCCTGCCCGCCGGGACGGGCCGGGGGATCGCGCTGGTCGAGAGCTTTGGCACGATCTGCGCGCATGTGGTGGAGGCATCGGTGGCGGCCGATGGCACGCCCAAGGTGGCGCGGGTGTGGGCCGTGGTCGATTGCGGCACCACGGTGAACCCGCGCAATGCCGAGGCGCAAGTCAAGGGCGGCATCCTGATGGGCCTCTCGACCGCGCTGGGCGAGGCGATCACGCTGACCGGCGGCGCGGTCGATCAGAGCAGCTTCCCCGATTACCCGGTGCTGAAACTGGCCGCTGCACCCGCGATCGATGTGCATTTCATCGAGAGCGACGCGCCGGTCGGCGGACTGGGCGAGCCGGGGTTGCCGCCGGCGTCACCCGCGCTGTGCAACGCGCTGTTCGCCGCCACCGGCAGGCGCATCCGCACATTGCCGATCGCGAGCCAGTTGGGCTGAAACCCGGCGGGCGGCGATGCGCAAACTGTGATCAAACTGTTGCATAGACATGCCATGGTGGCATCACCGCCCCGATGCCGTTACGGATGCCCACCATGAAATTGACCCTGCTTGCCACTGTCGCCGCCCTCGCCTTGCTGTCTCCGGTCGGCGCCAGCGCCCAGAGCGTCACCGTGCAGCCGCCGGTGGCCGATCCGGATGTGGCCGCCTATGTGCGCGATCCGGCGCATGAGCCGGCGCTGACCCGGGCGCAGTTGATCGATCTGCTGCACAAGAAGGTCAAATACGTCTTCGTGATCTTCAACGAGAACGAGAGCTTTGACCATGAGTACGGCACCTTCCCCGGCGCCAACGGCCTGTTCGCCGATGCCAGTGGCCCGCGCGATGCCGCCCATACCCCCGGCTTCATCCAGACCTATACCGACAGCGTGACCGGCGCCAAAGTCACCGTCCAACCCTTCCGCATGGGCCCGGCGCAGAACGCCACGGTGATGGACAGCGTCGATCACAGCCACATCTCGCTGGCGCACAAGATCGACGTGGTGGACGGCACCGCGCGCATGGATGGTTTTGCCCATGTGGAGTTCGACGGCCACACCGGCCCGGTGAAAACCCCCGAGGAGGAAGCGCAAGGGCGCCAGCGTGCCAATCTGGTGATGTCGTACATCGATTGCGACACGATCCCGTTCTTCTGGCGCTATGCCAGCCGGTTCACCCTGTTCGACAATATCTTCGCCACCGAGGACACCCCCTCCACCCCCAACGCCATCGCCATCATCGCGGGGCAAGCGGGCGAGACGCAGTGGGTCAAGCACGGCACCGCCGGCCAAACCCTGCCGATGACCGGCCATGCCGCCTATGAGCCGTTCTCCGGCACAGGCACGACGCAGGGCCTGCCGGTGGTCGATGATCCTAACCCGTTCTGGGGATCGCAGTTCGATCCCAACCCCGATGCCCTGCGCGATCCCACCTCGCCGCAGGAGAACTATGGCCCGAACAAGTATGGCCCCGGCTATTACATCGCGCCCAACCTGACCTCGGCCACCGTGCCGCTGATCGCGATGGGCAGCGGGATCACGGCCAGGCTCGCCACCGATCGCCACCCCGCCACCAACCAGGCCGATATCGCCCGCGACATCCCGGTGATCGCCGGTGATGGCAACGCCGAGGTCGCCTGGCGCTGGTACCAGAACGGTTACGACCACGAGCCGACCGATCCGCCCAGCCTCGCCACGCACGACAACTTCGTCGCCCACCACGAGGGGCCGCAGTACTTCGGCTACCTCGCCGACAATCCCGGCACGGCGGACTCGCTGCGCGGCGAGGGCGATTTCTTCACCGAGATCGCCGCCGGCAAGCTGCCGCCCGAGGGTGGGATCATCTATGTACGCGGCGGTTTCGGCAACATCGCCGGGATGCAGGTGCCGATCCAGAACCCCAACTATCCCGCCGCGCTGACCGAGCATGACATCAATGCGATCCGCGTCAGCAAGAACGGCGACGACGATCACCCCAGCTATGCCGACCACCAGATCAGCGAGGCCATGGCCGCGCGCGTGATCAACGCCATCGCCGCCAACCCGGCGGTCTGGGCGCAGAGCGCGGTGATCATCACTTATGACGAATCCGACGGGTTTTACGACCATGTGCCGCCGCGCGTGCTGTCCTATGGGCCCGACGGGTTGCCGCTCTCGCGCGGGGTGCGGGTGCCGCTGCTGCTGATCTCGCCTTATGCGCGGGCGCACGCCGTCTCGCATGCCGAGGGCGACCACAACGCGGTGATCGAGACCATCGAGGACGTGTTCGGCCTGCCCGCGATGGCCAGCCTGCCCGAGGAAAAGGAGGCGCTGGCCAAGGGCGACAGCCCCGAGTTCAACAAATTTGGCCCCGCCGGTTTCCACCAGACGCACCTGGGCCCGCGCGACATCAATTCGCCGATCACCGACAGCCTGCTGTCGGGCTTCGATCCGGCACGGCTGAAGGGCGATGCGCCGATGCTGCCGGCGAGCTATGTGACGATCCCGGCCGCAACGATCGAGAGCCTGCCGCACAATGCCGGCGAAGGGTGCAAGGCCAACGGCATCGTCCCCGCTGATGCGGCGCTGAACACCCGGCGCGAACCACCGGCGCACTTCAATTCGCTGCCCTCGACCCTGCCCGATTACGACAGCCCGGCGCCGTGATCGCGGCCTTGCTGTTGCTGGCCGCCGGGGCGATGCCGGCGGCCACGTTCCACTGCGGCGCGGTCACGCGGCCGGGCGTGGCCGAATTGGGCGAGGATGGCGTCTGGCGCGGCACGGCGGTCGATCTGTGCCGCCAACGCGCCGGGAACCGGGTGGTGGAGTTCCACCTTTACGAAACCCCCGCCGCCTTGGCCGCCGCCGGCAACGACGATCTGGCGGTGCTGAGCCCGGCGGAAATCGCCGCCGCGCATCTGGCACCGCAGGGCGCGCCGCTCACGGTCAGCCGGCAGGTGTTGCTGGTCAAGCCGGGCGCGCCGATCGAACGGGCCGAGGCGCTGGCGGGGCGACGGGTCTGCCTGCTCGTCGCCAGTGCGGCGGAATCTGCGCTCGACCGGTGGGCGCGCGAACGGCGGATCGCCATCGTCCATGCCGGGTTTCAGGAGCCGGTCGAACTGCGCGATGGCTTCGATGCCGGTTATTGTGCGGCCATGGCGGTGGATGCGGCAGACGTGCCCGGCGGGCCCGCGCGGACCCGGGCATTGGCACCGGCGCTGGCCGAAGTGCCGCTTTACGCGCTGGCGCGGCGACGCTGAGCAGTGCGGCCCCGGGTTCCATAGAGCCCGGGGTCGCCCCGATCAGTGGTTGTCGCGCGGCAGGCCCTTGGTCTGGGCGATGCGCTGGTACTTTTCCGCGCCTTCCAGGATCGCGCCGGTGTTCAACTGCCCCACCACCGCGCGCTGGATCTCCTGCCACGGGGTCTGGCTGTCCGGATAGGCATAGCCGCCTTGCGCCACCAGATCGGCGCGGCGCTGGGCCAGCTCCTCGGGCGCGATCAGGACGTCGACGCGGCCCTTGTTGAGGTCCACGCGCACCCGGTCGCCGGTCTGGAGCAGCGCGAGGCCGCCCATAGCCGCCGCCTCGGGTGAGGCGTTGAGGATCGAGGGGCTGCCGCTGGTGCCCGATTGCCGACCATCGCCGATGCAGGGCAAGGCGTGGACGCCCTCGGTGATGAGATACGATGGCGGGCGCATGTTGACCACCTCGGCCGCGCCGGGATAGCCGATCGGCCCCGCACCGCGCATGAACAGCAACGTGTCGGTGGTGATGCCGGTAGCGGGATCGTCGATGCGGTGGTGGTAATCCTCCGGCCCGTCGAACACCACGGCGGGGCCTTCGAAGGCCTCGGGGTCGTCCGGGTTCGAGAGGTAGCGCGCGCGGAACTCGGGCGAGATCACGCTGGTCTTCATGATCGCCGCGTCGAACAGGTTGCCGGTCAGCACCAGGAAGCCGGCATCGGCCAGCACCGGGGTGGCGAAGGGGCGGATGACCTTCTCGTCCTCGATGGTGGCATCGCGGCAGTTATCGCCCATGGTGCGGCCGTTGACGGTCAACGCGCCCTCGCGGATCAGGCCCTGCCCGATCAGCTGCGCCACCACTGCGGGCACGCCGCCGGCGCGATAGTAATCCTCGCCGAGATATTCCCCGGCGGGTTGCAGGTTGACCAGCAGCGGCACCTTGTGCCCATGCGTCTGCCAATCCTGCAACGGCAGTTCCACGCCGACATGGCGCGCGATCGCGGCCAGATGGATCGGCGCGTTGGTGCTGCCGCCGATGGCGCTGTTCACCACGATGGCGTTGTGGAACGCATCGAGCGTCAGGATATCCGACGGCTTCAGGTCCTCGGCGACCATGGCGACGATGCGCTTGCCGGTGTGATAGGCGCTTTCCTGCCGATCGCGATAGGGCGCGGGGATCGCGGCGTTGCCGGGCAGCATCATGCCCAGCGCCTCGGCCAGCGAGTTCATCGTCGTCGCCGTGCCCATCGTGTTGCAATAGCCGGTGGACGGAGCGGAGGAGGTGACCAGCTTGATGAAGCCGTCGTTGTCGATCTCACCGGCGGCGAGCATCTGGCGCGCCTTCCACACGATCGTGCCCGATCCGGTGCGCTCGCCCTTGTGCCAGCCGTTGAGCATCGGCCCGACCGAAAGCGCAATCGCCGGGATGTTCACCGTCGCGGCGGCCATCAGCAGCGCCGGCGTGGTCTTGTCGCAGCCGGTGGTCAGCACCACGCCATCCAGCGGGTAGCCATAGATCGCCTCGACCAGCCCAAGGTAGGCGAGGTTGCGATCCAGCCCGGCGGTCGGCCGCTTGCCGGTTTCCTGGATCGGGTGAACCGGGAACTCGATGGCGATGCCGCCGGCCTCGCGGATGCCCTCGCGCACGCGCTCGGCAAGCACCAGGTGGTGGCGGTTGCACGGCGAGAGGTCGCTGCCGGTCTGGGCGATGCCGATGATCGGCTTGCCGCTGCGCAGTTCCTCAAGGCTGAGCCCGAAGTTCAGGTAACGCTCCAGATAGAGCGCGGTCATGTCGATATTGGCGGGGTTGTCGAACCACGCGCGGCTGCGCAGCGGTTGACCATCGTGGCGGAAAGGTGCGGTCACGTATAAGGCTTTCAAGAATCAGGGGGCGACGGAGACGCGGTAGATCATGACATGCCGGTAGGGCTTGCCCGGATCGACGCGGGCCGACACAAAGTTGGAATGATTGGGCGCATCGGGGAACTTCTGCGGCTCCAGCGCGATGCCATCGCCCATGCGATAGAGATGGGCACCCTTGCCGAGGAAGGTACCGTCGAGGAAATTGCCGGAGTAGACTTGCAGGCCGGGCTCGGTGGTCAGCACCTCCAGCACACGGCCAGAGGCGGGATCGGCCAGCCGCGCGGCCAGTTCGGGCGCGGCGGTCACGCCCTTGTCGAGCGCGAAGTTGTGGTCATAGCCGTGTCCGGCAACGATCTGGTCGTCGTGGCCGTCACGAATGCCATCGGCAAAGCGGCGGCCATTGCGGAAATCGAACACTGTGCCGGCCACCGCGCGCAGTTCGCCGGTGGGGATCAGGTGCGCATCGACCGGGGTGTAATGGCTGGCGGGCACGGTCAGCACGTGGTCGAGTGCGCCCTGAGGCGCGCCCTCGCCGGCCATGTTGAAGATCGCGTGGTTGGTCATGTTGATGACCGTGGGCTTGTCGGTGCTGGCCTCCATGGTGATGGTCAGCGCGCCCTTGTCGTCCAGCGCATAAGTCACCTTGGCAGTGACGGTGCCGGGATAGCCGCTCGCGCCATCGGGGCTGGTCAGCCCCAGCACGACCCTGGCACTGGGCCCCGAGGCGACCGACAGCACTTTCCACACGCTGACATCGAAGCCCTTGCCGCCGCCGTGCAGCGAGGTCTGGCCATGGTCGTTGAGCGGCAACTGATAGACCTTGCCGTCCAGCGTGAAGCGCCCCCCGGCGACGCGGTTGGCATAACGGCCGATCGTCGCACCCCAGTAATTCGGCCGCGTTTCATAGCTGGCCAGATCGTCGTAGCCCAACAGGATGTCGGCCAGTTGCCCCTTGCGATCGGGCGCCAGCATCTTCCACAAGGTGGCGCCGAATGTCAGGATCGTCGCCGAAACGCCGTTGCTGCCGCGCAGGGTCACCGCCTCGATCGCGGTGCCGTCGGCCAGATGGCCGGCGGGCGCGGTGGTCGCCTCGGCCGCGTGGGCGGGGTTGATCGGTGCCATCGCCATACCAGCCAGCGCGACCAGCGTGCCAACCCCTTGCGTCCTCATGCCCAATGCCTTGTTCCTTCTTGCGCAGCGAAGCCCATTGACGCACCGCCGGTTGCGCATATAGTCAGACAAATACGCGATGTGCAAGCCGGTTCGACAGAGCGCCGCCGCACTAAGAGAGGATGACCATGCCGCCCCTGATTACCACGTCCGAAACCGCGCCCGCACTGGATGCCGGCGATCCGGGCGCGCCCATCCGTTATGGCAAGGCGCTGACCATGCTGGCCAGCCTGTTCTTCATGTGGGGCTTCATCACGGTCATCAACAACACGCTGCTGCCGCACCTGCGCAGCGTGTTCGACCTCAGCTACACCCAGACGACGCTGATCGAATCGGTGTGGTTCATCGCCTATTTCGTCGCCTCGATCCCGGCGGCAAAGTTGATCGAGGCGGTGGGTTACCAGCGCGCGATGGTCGTCGGCCTGATCATCATGGCCGCAGGCGCGGTGGGGATGATGGGGGCGGCCTCGATCCCCTCCTATGGCGTGACGCTGGTGATGCTGTTCGCCATCGCCTGCGGGATCACGGTGCTGCAGGTGGCGGCCAATCCTTACGTCGCGGTGGTGGGCAGGCCGGAGACGGCCAGTTCGCGGCTCAATCTGGTGCAGGCGTTGAACTCGGCCGGCACGATGCTGGCGCCGCTGTTCGGTGCCTACCTGATCCTCGGACGGTCCAAGAGCGGCACCTCGGCCAACGGCGTTGTCCTGACCCCGGCCGAGCGGCTGGCCGACGCGCATTCGGTGATCCTGCCCTATGCGCTGGTGGCGGTGGTGCTGGTGGTGCTGGCGGTGGCGATCGCGCGCTTCCCGTTGCCGGCGATGACCTCGCCGGTCTCGCGTGACAAGGCGGGTGCCCGCACCGGGTTCTGGAACCATCCCCTGTGGCAGCACCGCAACCTGGTGCTGGGCGTGCCGGCGATCTTCATTTATCTCATCGCCGAGATCGGCGTCGCCAACCTCTTCGTCAATTTCGTCAGCCGGCCCGATATCGGCAACATGACGCACGAGCGCGCCGGGCATTACCTCGCGCTGCTGTGGGGCGGGATGATGGTCGGGCGGTTTGCCGGCTCGGCGGTGATGCAGCGGTTCGATGCGGCCAAGGTGCTGGCGGTGTTCGCCACGGCGGCCTTCGCGGTGATGGTGACCACGGTGTTCACTCATGGGCCGACGGCGATGTGGGCGCTGATTTTGGTGGGATTGTGCCACTCGATCATGTTCCCGACGATCTTTACGTTGGGGATCAAGGGCCTGGGCCCGCTGACCGAGGAAGGCGCCGGCTTGCTGGTCATGGCGATCGCCGGCGGGGCGCTGGTGGTGGTGCAGGGCTGGATCGCGGACCAGTTCGGCCTGCAGGTCTCGTTCCTGCTGACCGCCGCCTGCGAGCTTTACGTGCTGTTCTATGCGTTGTGGGGTGCCCGCCCCACGCATGCCCTGCCCGACGAAGTGCCGGTTTGAAGGTTCAGGCCGCCGGGGTCATCGCGCTGCGGGTATCCTCCAGCGCGAGATCGACCAGCACGTTCATCGCCTCTGCCGCCGCATCGCCATCCCCCACCGCGATCGCGTCATAGACGCGGGTGTGGTCGGGGATCGGGTTGCGCGGCAGCGCGCGTGAGCGTTGCTTGAACTGCGTCGTCCAGTTGACCGCCGCGCCGATGCTTGCGCTCAGCGTGATCAGCGCCGGGTTCTGCGTGGCGATCAGGATCGCATTGTGGAAATCGCGATCGGCGGTGCGGCCCTCCGGCGTGGAGAGCGTGTGCCGCCGCATCAGCGCCAGCGCATCCTTCATCACCTTCAGGTCGTCCTTGGTGCGCCGCTCGGCGGCAAAGCGCGCCGCCGCTGGCTCCACCACCGCGCGCAGTTCGAAGAGGCTGCGCACGAAATGCAGATCGGGCTCGCCGGCAAACGCCCAGGCCAGCACATCGGGATCGAGCAGGTTCCACCGCTCACGCGGGAGCACGCTGGTGCCCGCCTTGGGCCGGCTGGTGACGAGGCCCTTGGCGGTCAACACCTGGATCGCCTCGCGATAGGCGCTGCGCGAGACCTGCAGTTCCTCCGAAAACGCCACCTCGCCCGAGAGGATATCGCCGGGCGCGTATTTGCCCGACAGGATATCGGTGCCCAGCCGGTGCGCGATCGCGCCATGCAGCCGCCGGCCGGGGCCGCGCTGGTCGCCGTCGGCGCTTTTGCGCGGGGCGGCGGGTTTTGTCTTGCCTTCCGTCACCGTGCGATTTTCCCCCGGCTTTCCCTGCATATGTCTGTCGATGGCCACCCTAACAGCGTGCGGCAAATCTTGGAACGTCTAACATTGCGTTTCGCGGCGGATCATAATATGTCGGAGTAATTCGGAGGATGCCATGACTGCTTTTCGATCGATCGCCGCCGCCACCGGAGCCCAGCAGGGTGCCGAGATTGCCGTGAACACGCTGGCCGATGTCGCCGCCGCCTGCGCGCGGGCCGATGCGGCCTTCGATACCTATCGCGCCGCGCCGCTGGAAACGCGGGCAGCGTTTCTGGAAGGCATTGCCGCCGCCATCGAAGCCATCGGCGATCCGCTGATCGAGGCGGCGATGGCCGAATCGGGCCTGCCGCAAGCGCGCCTCGCCGGTGAGCGCGGGCGCACCTGTGGCCAGTTGCGGCTGTTTGCCGGTGTTGTCCGCGCGGGCCTCTGGCAGCAAGTGCGCATCGACCCCGCCCTGCCCGAGCGTCAGCCCCTCCCCCGCCCCGACTTGCGCCTGCGGATGATCCCGCTGGGCCCGGTGGCGGTGTTCGGCGCCTCGAACTTCCCGCTGGCGTTCAGCACGGCCGGTGGCGACACCGCATCGGCGCTGGCGGCCGGCTGCCCGGTGGTGGTCAAGGGCCACCCGGCGCACCCGCTGACCGGGGCGCTGGTGGCGCAGGCGATCGCCAAGGCGGTGGCCGATGCCGGCCTGCCCGAGGGCGTGTTCCAGCATATCGTCGGCCCCGGCAACGATCTCGGCGCGGCGCTGGTGCAGGATCCGCGGATTGCGGCGGTGGGCTTTACCGGATCGCGCGCCGGTGGTCTGGCGCTGGCCCGGTTGGCGCAGGCGCGGCCGGTGCCGATCCCCGTCTACGCCGAGATGTCGAGCATCAACCCCGTCCTGCTGCTGCCCGAGGCGCTGGCGGCGCGCGGCGCGGCACTGGGCACAGCCTTTGCCGGCTCGTTGACGATGGGCGCGGGGCAGTTCTGCACCAACCCTGGCCTGTTGCTGGCGATCGAGGGCGCGGGGCTCGATGAATTCGTCGCCACCGCCGGCGCTGGCGTGGCGCAGGCCCCGGCGCAAGTGATGCTGACCCCCGGGATCGGCGCGGCCTATGCCCATGGCGTGGCGACGCTCGCCAGCCGCGAGGGCGTGGAGCAACTCGCCGCCGGCGCGGAAGCGACAGGCACGCAAGGGCAGGCGGCGCTGTTCCAGACCACCGCCGCCCGGTTCCATGCCGATGCCGCGCTGGGCGAGGAAGTGTTCGGGGCCAGCTCGATCCTCGTCCGCTGCGCCGACGAGGCAGAACTGGCCAGCGTCATCGCCGCATTGGAAGGCCAGCTCACCGCCACGCTGCACATGGACGGCGGCGACAACGCCATCGCCGCGCGCATGGTGCCGCTGCTGGAGCGCAAGGTCGGCCGTATCCTCGTCAACGGCTGGCCCACGGGCGTCGAGGTGTGCCACGCGATGGTCCACGGCGGGCCGTTCCCCGCCACCAGCGATGCGCGCACCACCTCGGTCGGCAGCCTCGCCATCGACCGTTTCCTGCGCCCGGTCAGCTATCAGAACTTCGCCGCCGAGCTGCTGCCGCCCGAACTGCGCGATGGGGCCGCCGGCCCGCGCCTGATCGATGGCGTGCCGGCGCGCGTTTGAACCCCTGACATCATAAACGGCGCGGCGGGGGGAACCTGCCGCGCCACGGAGACATGCCGATGACCTTCCTTCGCCTGTTGCAGCACCGTGCGCCCAATGGCACCCGCACGGTCATCCTTGCCGAGGGCGACGCCGCCCACTTCATCAACGGCACGACCACGATCCGCGCACTGGCGCTGGAAGCGATCGCCATCGGGCGCACGCTGGCCGAGACGGCGCATGCCCATGGGCTGGGCGCGGCCGTGGATATTGCCGCCGAACTCGCCGCCGGCAACCTGCTGGCGCCTATCGACCATGCCGATACCGCGCATGTGCTGCTGACCGGCACCGGCCTCACCCACCTCGGCTCGGCCGAGGGGCGCGACAAGATGCACAAGGCGGCGGCGAGCGGCGAAAAGCTCACCGATTCGATGCGGATCTTTCTCGAAGGGCTGGAAGGCGGCAAGCCGGCCCCCGGCGCAGTCGGCCAGCAGCCCGAGTGGTTCTACAAGGGCGATGGCTCGCAACTGGTCGATCCCGGCGCGGCCTTTACCATGCCCTCATTCGCCAAGGACGGCGGCGAGGAGCCTGAGCTGGCCGGCATCTACCTGATCGGTCCCGATGGCGTGCCGTATCGGCTGGGCCTCGCGCTCGCCAACGAGTTCTCGGACCACGTGACCGAGCGGCACAACTACCTGTGGCTGGCGCATTCCAAGCTGCGGCAAGCCTCGATCGGGCCGGAGCTGCTGCTCGGCACCCCGCCCAGCCACATCGAGGGCACCAGCCGCATCCTGCGCGATGGTGAAGTGCTCTGGGAAAAGCCGTTCCTCTCGGGCGAGGGCAACATGTCGCACAGCCTGAGCAATCTGGAACACCACCACTTCAAGTATGACCTGTTCCGCCGCCCGGGCGATGTGCATGTGCACTTCTTCGGCACGGCCACGCTCTCGTTCAGCGACGGCGTGCAGACGCAGGAAGGCGATGTGTTCGAGATCTCGGCCGCGCCGTTCACCCTGCCGCTGGCCAACCCGTTGAGCCGCGCGCCGGCGTCGGCGGTCCGCATCGGCGCGCTGTAAGGCGATGACGCCGATCCGCATTGCCGTGGTGGGCGTGGGCAAGATCGCCCGCGACCAGCACTTGCCGGCGATTGCCGGCAACGCCGCGTTCTCGCTGGCCGCGACGGTCAGCCCGGATCACGCCGGGCTGGGCGAGGTGCCGCATTTCGCCGATCTGGAGACGCTGCTGGCCGAAGGGCCGGCGGTGGATGCGGTGGCTTTGTGCACGCCGCCGCAGGTGCGCTATCGCCTCGCCGCGCAGGCCTTGCGCGCCGGGGTGCACGTGTTCCTGGAAAAGCCGCCGGGCGCGACCATGAGCGAGGTCCGCGCATTGGAGGCGCAGGCCGAGCGCGTGGGGGCATCGCTGTTCACCGCATGGCATTCGCGCTTTGCCGCCGGGGTGGCCCCGGCGAAGGCGTGGCTGGCCGAGCGGCGGATCGACAACGTGGCGATCACCTGGCGTGAGGACGTGCGCGTGTGGCACCCCGGGCAGGCGTGGATCTGGGAGCCGGGCGGGCTGGGCGTGTTCGATCCGGGGATCAATGCGCTCTCGATCCTGACGCATATCATGCCGCGCCCGGTGTTCCTCACCGGCGCGACGCTGCACCTGCCGGCCAACCGCGCCGCGCCGATCGCCGCCGACCTGTCGTTCAGCGACGCGGGCGGGGCGCCGATCACCATGGACCTCGATTGGCGCCAGACCGGCCCACAATCGTGGGACATCGTGGTGGAGACCGACGCCGGCACCTTGCGCCTCAGCGATGGCGGCGCGGTGCTGACCCTGCCCAGCGACACGGCGCATTGCGAGGATCTGGAATACCCCGGCCTCTATGCCCGGTTCGCCAGTCTGGTGCGCGGCGGGCGCAGCGATGTCGATCTGGCGCCGCTGCGGCTGGTCGCCGACGCATTCCTGCGCGGCCGGCGCGAGACGGTGGACGCCTTTCACGATTGAACCACCCGCATTGGGGGAGGACGAGAACATGACCAAGATGACCCGCCGGCTGGCCCGCATGGCCGCCGCACTGCTGCTGGGCACGGCCGGTATCGGCCTCGGCCAGAACGCGCAGGCCGATACCGCCGGCCAGCCGACCACCGCCACGCTCCACGCCGATACGCCGGGGCCGGTCTATCACCGCGAGATCTTCACCCAGTTCGCCGAGCATCTGGGCAACGGCATCTATGGCGGCCTCTGGGTCGGGCCGGACAGCCGCATTCCCAACACCAACGGTTTCCGCAACGATGTGGTGTCGGCCTTGCGCGATATCGCGGTGCCGGTGGTGCGCTGGCCGGGCGGCTGCTTTGCCGATGAGTACCACTGGCGTGAAGGCATCGGCGCGCCGGCCAAGCGCCCGGTCAAGGTCAACACCCATTGGGGCGGCGTGACCGAGCCCAATGCCGTGGGCACCAACGAGTATTTCGAACTGCTGCGCCAGTTAGGCGCGGAGGCCTATGTCGCGGGCAATGTCGGCGACGGCACCCCGGCCGAAATGTCCGAATGGGTCGAGTACATGACCGCGCCCGCCGGCACGCTGGCCGACCTGCGCAAGGCCAATGGCCACGCCGCGCCGTGGAAGCTGAGCTATTTCGGCATCGGCAACGAGTTGTGGGGCTGTGGCGGCGAGATGCGGCCTGAATATGCCGCCGATGTCACCCGCCGCTATGCCACCTTCGTCGATGTGCCCGAGGGCACGCAGACGCTGAAGATCGCATCGGGCGCCAACAGCGATGACTATGCCTGGACCGAGGCGATCATGCGCATCGCCGGGCATCACGTCGATGGGCTGTCGTTGCATTACTACACGATCCCCAGCGGGGGCTGGCCGCCGCGCGCCGATCCGGTAAACTTCGACGAGACCGGCTGGGCCGATACCCTGGCGCAGGCGGCGCATCTGGAGGACCTGATCGCCAAACACACCGCGATCATGGACCGCTATGATCCCGAAAAGCACGTATTCCTGGCGGTCGACGAATGGGGCACATGGTTCGCGCAGGACCCCGGCACCCACCCCGGTTTCCTGCGTCAGCAGAACACCTTGCGCGATGCCTTGGTCGCCTCGACCACGCTGGACATCTTCGCCCGCCATGCCGACCGCGTGCGGATGAGCGCCATCGCCCAGATGGTCAACGTGTTGCAGGCGATGATCCTGACCGACGGCGCCAGGATGATCCGCACGCCGACGTACTGGGTCTATGACCTCTACAAGCCGTGGCAGGATGCGACGGTGCTGCCGCTGGCGATCGAGGCGCCGTGGTATGCGCGCGATCGCTTCACCATGCCGGCGGTTGGCGGATCGGCGGTGCGTGATAAGGACGGGCGCGTGCATATCGCGCTTTCCAACCTCGATCCGGGGCAGGCGAACACAGTGACGGTGGCGCTGGATGGCGTGACGGCGGGGGCGGTCTCGGGCCAGATCCTGACCGCGCCGGCGATCAATGCGCACAACACGTTCGATGCGCCCGATGCGGTGCATCCGGCGGCGTTCGATGGCGCGCGGGTGATCGATGGCAAGCTGGTGGTGACGGTGCCGGCGAAATCGCTGGTGGTGCTGACGCTGTGAAGCGGTCCGGCTTGGCCGCGGTGTTGGCGTTGGCGGTAGGGGCCGCCGGCGCTGCGCCCACGCTGAACGAGCAGCTCAGCGGCGATCTGGTGCCGACGCATGATCCGGTGCTGATCCGCGAGGGCGGCACTTATTATGTGTTCTCCACCGGCGGGCATTACATCCTTGCCCGCACCTCGTCCGACCTGCGGCACTGGCGCGCGGCGGGATCGTTGCTGGCGGAGATGCCGGCGTGGACGCAAACGGCGGTGCCGGGGGCGACGGGCCTATGGGCGCCCGATATCTCGCATGTCGGCGGGCTCTATCGGCTGTACTATGCGGTGTCGACGTTTGGATCGAACCGCTCGGCCATCGGGTTGGCGACCAGTCCGACGCTCGATCCCACCGCGCCGGGCTATGGCTGGGTGGACCGTGGGCTGGTGGTGCAATCGACCCCGGCCGACGATTTCAATGCCATCGACCCCAATCTGGTGGTCGATGCGCAGGGTGGGCAATGGCTGGCGTTCGGCAGCTTCTGGTCGGGGATCAAGCTGATCCGTCTGGACGCCACCACGGGCAAACCGGCGGCCGGGGCGCGGCCGTTGGCCTTGGCCCGCCGCCCGGTGCCCGCCGGTGCGCCCGATGCCATCGAGGCGCCCTTCGTGTTCCGGCATGGCGGGTGGTATTACCTGCTCGCGTCCTATGACTATTGCTGCAAGGGCGCGGCGAGCACTTATTATACCGTCATCGGTCGGTCGCGCGACCTCACCGGGCCCTATCTGGGCCGCGACGGCAGCGCGATGCTGGCGGGTGGCGGCACCGTGTTGTTGCGCGCCGATCTGAAGGAACAGGGCCGGTGGCGCGGCCCCGGCCACCCGGGCGTCTTCACCGATGCCGATGGCACCACTTACGTCGTCTACCACGCCTACGACCGTGAACACGATGGCGCGCCGACTCTGCGCATCGCCCCCTTGCGCTGGGACGCGCAGGGCTGGCCGAGCGCCGAGGACTGAGCGCCCCACAAACCTGAGAGAATGACCATGGCCTATCCGCTTTCACGCCGTGCCTTTGCCGCCGGGGCGGCGCTGTTGCCGTTTGCGCCGGGGATGGCCCGCGCCGCTGCGCCGTCCGAACCGGGGCCGGTGAATCCGACCAAGGCGCAGCCGGTGAATCCATTGGTGCGCAACCGTGCCGATGCGCAGATCATGCGTGTCGATGGCTGGTACTACATGACCGGATCGGTGCCCGAATACGACCGGCTGGTGCTGCGCCGCGCCCGCACATTGGCGGGCCTGACCGACGCGCCGGAGCGCGTGTTGTGGCACCATCAGGCCAGCGGGCCGCTCTCCGGGTTCATCTGGGCGCCGGAACTACACCGTGTCGACGGGCGCTGGGTGATGTACTTTGCCGCCGGGCCGAGCGGGGGCGGCGCCGACGTCTTCCGCATCCGCACCTGGGCCGTGGCGTGTGAAGGGCCCGATCCGATGACCGGCAACTGGCAGGTGCTGGGCCAGTTCAATACGCCTTGGGATAGCTTCAACCTCGATTCGACCAGCTTTGTGCATCGGGGGCGGCGCTGGTTCTGCTGGGCGCAGCGTGAGCCGGGAATCGAGACCAACTCCAACCTCTATCTGGCCCCGATGGCGGGGGCCTTGCGGTTGGCGGCGGCGCCGGTGCGGTTGTCGGTGCCCGAATTGCCGTGGGAGATCCAGGGCTACAAAGTGAACGAAGCGCCGGCGTTCCTCGCGCATGGCGGGCGCGTGTTCATCACCTATTCGGCCTCGGCGACCGACGCCCGCTATTGCCTGGGCATGGTCCATGCGCGCGCCGATGCGGACTTGTCGAGCCCGGCCAGTTGGACCAAATCGCCGGTGCCGGTGTTCACCACCTGCGCGGAAACCGGGGTCTATGGGCCGGGGCACAATGCCTTTACCACCGATCTCGATGGTGCGCCGATGCTGGTCTATCACGGGCGCGACTATGCCGAGATCAAAGGCGATCCGCTGTTCGATCCCAACCGGCATACGCGGGTGCAGAAGCTCTATTTTGGCGCGGACGGCATGCCCGATTTCGGCGTGCCGGTGGGCAATGGCCCGCTGCCCGATCGGTTTGGCGCCATGGGCGGGGGCTGGCTGGCGCACGATGGAACGGCCCTGCGCGTGGGCGCCGGGCCATTGCCGCAGAGCCAGTTCCGCAGCCTCGATGCCGGCAATGGCACTGTGCGGATCGCGCCGATCCTGCTGCGCGATCACGCAATCGCCGTCGGCGGTGACGGCACGGCGGCGCTGACGCTCGGCGAGGGCAGCCGATTCCGCCGGGTACCAGCGGGAGGGCGGCGGATCCGCCTGCAGCCCACCGATCGGCCGGGTTGGGCGCTGGCCGCAGGGCCGGATGGGCGGGTGACGCTGGCCCGCGCGGGGCACCCGGGGACGCTCTGGCAGCTCGCCTGAACGGGGCAGATGTCGGACAACTCTGGTGCATGTCGGTGCATGTGTGAGACAATTGCCACACATTTTGCCGTTTCCTGTTGGCCCTGCGATATTTGTCTTGAATTTTTTACTCCGACAAATAAACCCAAACTCGAACGGAGGCGCCGACAAGCGGCGCCCCAGATCGAGGGAGGGACACACATGGCGCTCCGGCCATTCATCCATTGCACAGCATCGCTTCTGGCCCTCGGCCTGGCCAATGCCGCCCACGCACAGGCCGCCGCACCGCAGGCCCCTGCCGATAATGCCGCCGCCAGCCAGTCTGCCGCGACGGATATTGTCGTCACCGGCGTACGCGCCTCGATCGTCGGGGCGCTGAAGATCCGCAAGAACTCGGTGCAGATCGTCGATTCGATCGTGGCCGAGGACGTCGGCAAATTGCCGGACAATAACGTGGTCGAGGCGCTGCAGCGCGTGACCGGCATCCAGATCACCGATCGCGCCAGCGGCGAGGCGGCCACCGTCACCATTCGCGGTCTGCCCGATGCGCTGACCACGCTGAACGGTCGCAACATCTTCACCTCCGACGGGCAGTCCTTCGCGCTGCAGGACATCTCGGCCAACCTCGTCAAGCAAGTCGATGTCTACAAGACCCGCTCGGCCGACCAGTTGGAAACCGGCCTCGCCGGCCAGATCGACGTCAAGACGCGCCATCCGTTCGATTTCAAGGGCTTCGAGATCTCGGGCCTCGCGCGCGGGACGTATGACGAGGTCGCCAAGTCGTGGAATCCGAACCTTGCCCTGCTGGTTTCGGACCGCTGGGATACCAGCATCGGCGAACTCGGCGTGCTGGTGAACGCCAGCTACAGCCAGACCGACTATCGCACCGAAAGCGCCACCGCCGGCGCGCTGGTGCCCTTCGCCACCGAGACGCCGCCCGCCGGATCGGGCCTCACACCGCTCCAGCGCATCTTCTCCGGCTGGCAGGCGGGCACCCAGACTGGCTTGGCCACGACCCCCGGCTCGACACTGAACTACAACGGTGTCGCCGTCCCCTATTACCTGTCGCGTGACGCTGTGTTCTCGTCCGACCTCTATGGCCAGCGCAAGCGGCCATCGGCCAACATCGCGATCCAGTGGGCGCCGAATTCCAGCTCGGTCTACACCGCAGAGGCGTTCTACACCGGCTTTCGTGGGCACACCTACAACAGCCTGATGTTCAGCTTCGTCGATTATTGGGCCAACCCCCAGGCCGTGACGCTCTATCCCGGTACCAACATCGTCAAATCGCGCGTTGCCAACGATGTCTATGGCTTCAATAGCGGCGATTACACTGCCACCCAGACCGACAGCTTTGTCTATGGGCTGAACGGCAAGTGGGATCTGGGCAGCCGCGGCAAGATCGTCGCCGACGTCGCCTATCAGGACAGCACGGTCAAATCTCAGTTCTTCGCCATGCGCACCGATCGCGTGGCAGACCAGATCAGCGTCGATTTCAACGCCGGCGGCGGCGTGCCGTCCTATCACTTCAGCGACGATTCGCTGCTGACCCAGCCCTCCACCTGGAACGTGGCGCAGTTGTACGACAACGCCAACCGCGATCACGGCAGCGCGATCACCGGCACACTGGACGCCTATTACACCTGGGACGATGGCTTCCTGCGCCAGGTCAAGGCTGGCGCGCGGTTCGATGACCGCAAGGCGCAGAGCTATATGCGCACGGCCAATGCCAATGGTCTGGGCGTCAGCGAGACGACGCTGCCGTCAGCGGCGTTGTTCACCAATTCCAACTTCTTCGCGGGCGAAGGATCGGTTCCGCGCAGTTGGGTGAACATCAACGGCAACTGGACGTTTGCCCATGCCGATTACATTCGTGGTCTCTATGGTCTGCCAACGTCATCGCATCTGTCGCTGAACAAGACCTTCGACATCGACGAGCAGACCACCTCGGCCTATGCGCTGGCCGATGGACAATTGACGATTGCCGGTCGCCCGCTGGAGATCGAGGGCGGGGTGCGCTTCGTCAATGTTCACACCGATTACGACTTCTTCGATCAATACAACAGCTTTGCCCGCAGCACCCTGGGCAAGAACACCTATCGCTTCCTGCCCAGCGCGACCTTGCGTTATCCGGTGACCGACAACCTGCACTTGCGATTCAACTTTGGTGAGACGCTGCGCCGGCCCAACTTCACCGACGTCAACCCGACCTACTCGCTGACGGGCGATCTCACCAACGTCGGTTACGGCAGCGGCAGTTCGGGCAACGCCAACCTGAAACCGACGACATCGAAGAACTACGATGTCGCGGTCGAATGGTACTTCGCGCGCAACAGCGCGTTGACCGTCACCGGCTTCCTGCGCAACATCAATGGCCTGGTGGTCAGCGAGACCTCCATGGTGACGATCCCGAACAACGGCATCGTTGCCGGTGCGACCGATACCTTCTCGGTCACGCATCCGGTCAATGCCTCGGACGGCACGCTGAAGGGCGTGGAAGTGGGCCTCACCTACTTCCCCTCGCACCTGCCCGGGCCGCTCAACGGTCTGGGCGTGCAGGGCAGCGTCACGGTGCTCGATTCCAACCAGACGATCCCGATCACCGATGCCACCGGCAAAGTCACCGGCACCACGCAATCGCCGTTCTTCGACGTGTCGAAGTTCTCGTACAATGCGACGCTGGCCTATGATCATGGTCCGGTCTCGGCGCGCTTGTCCTATGTGTGGCGCAACGACTTCCTGCACAACAACGAGGCGCCGCTGTTCGCCAACCCGATCGGCGTCTGGTACAAGGCGGAATCGAGCCTCGATTTCCAGTTGACGCTGAACGTCCGCAAGGGCGTGGGCATCACGTTCGATGCGGTCAACATCATGAAGACCAAGCAGCAGAACTACTACAAGTTCGACAACGCCGGCGGCTCCACGACCGACAACCTCGGCACGACGCTGATCCCGCGGACGTTCTCGATCGGCGCGCGCTTCGCCCTGTGAGCGGTAGGCGCAGCCTCCGGTGGGCGATGGCGCTGCTGGCGCTCGCCGGGGCGTCACCAGCGGAGGCGCGCGCGGACGGGGCCACGTTCGCCCCGCCGCCGGAGGCGGCATTCGTTACTCCGTCCGCGATCGATCGCATGGCGCGCGCGGCCTTCGGTAACGACGCGCCATGGTATCGCGACCGCATTCCGTTCTTCCAGTCGGCCGATCCCCGGCTGGATGCGGTCTATAACTATCGCTGGCAACTGGTGCGGGCGCACTTGCGCGATCTGGGCCCGCACGGCTTCATCACCACCGAGTTCGCCGATGACGTCCCGTGGCAGCGCGCGCCCTATGCCAGCCTGAACGATGCCACCACCTTCCACATCTCCGAGGAACGCTGGCTGCGCGACCGGCAGTACCTATCGGACTACATCGCCTTCATGGCCGAGGGCGGCGACGACCGCCACTTTTCCGATGACTTGCAGGCGGCGATCTGGGGGCGCTATCTCATCGATGGCGACCGGGCCGAGGTGCTGCGCCACAGGGCGGCGCTGGGGCGGCTGTTTGCCGCGTGGGACGATCATTTCGATGCCGCGCGCGGGCTCTATTTCATCGAGCCGTTGCTCGATGCCACCGAATATTCGGTCGCCTCGATCGAGGCCTCGGGCGGGCGCGACGGGTTTCGCGGGGGTGATGGTTTCCGGCCCTCGATCAACAGCTACATGGCGGCGAATGCCCGCGCGCTGGCGGCAATGGCGCGGCTGGCGGGGGATCGGGCGGATGCCAATGCCTACACCACGCGCGCGCAGGCGCTGACCGCGCGGCTGGAGGCACTGTGGAACCCCGCGCTGGGGCATTACACCGATCGCTATCAGGCCGGCACAGCATCGGTGGCGCCGTGGCAGCAGACGCAGTACCGCGAATTGGTCGGCTACCTGCCCTGGGCCTATGATCTGGCGCCCGACGATGCCGCGCACGCCGGCGCCTGGGCGGCGGCGCTCGATCCGGCGATGCTCGCGGGCCCCCACGGGTTGCGCACCACCGAGCCGCGCTATCCGCACTACATGCAGCAATATCGCTATGCCGGCGCGCAGCCCGAGTGCCAGTGGAACGGCCCGGTCTGGCCCTATCAGACGACGCAGGTGCTGGCGGGGATGATCAACCTGCTCGATCATGGCCACGCGACCGGGCCGGTGACGCGCGGCGATTTCCTGCGCCTGTTGCGCCAGTACGCGGCGCTGCACTGGCATGATGGCCGGCTCGATCTGGAGGAGGATTATGATCCCGCCACCGGTGCGCCGATCGTCGGGCTCGCGCGGAGCCACCACTATTTCCATTCTGGCTTCATCGATCTGGTGCTGACCGGCGTGGTCGGCATTCGCCCGCGCGCCGATGACGTGCTGGAGATCAATCCGCTGTTGCCGCCGGCGGGCGATGCGCAGGCACTGGCGTGGTTTCGCGCGGTGAACGTGCCGTGGCACGGCCATCTGGTCGGCGTGCGGTGGGACGCGGATGGGCGCCATTTCGGCGCGGGTGCGGGTCTGGCGGTCAGTGTCGATGGGCGCGCGGTGGCGCGGCGGGCGACACTGACCCGCATCGTGCTGACCGTGCCGCGCCGGCCGCTGGCTCCAGCGCCCGCGCGCGAGATCAACGTGGCGGTGCAATTGAACGCGGGCGATTGGCCCCACGCCAACGCCTCCAGCAATGCCGATCCGGCGCGGCTGCATGCGGCGATCGACGGGCGGCTGTGGTTCTTCGCCGACATGCCGCATGGTTGGCAATCGACGGCCGGCCCTCAGGCCCAGCGCTTTGCCGTGACGTTGCAGGCGCCGGCGCGCGTGCATGCGGCGGAACTCGCCTTCCGCGCCGATGAACAAGTGGCCGCGCCCGATCGCGTGACCATCGCAGGCCACGATGCGCGCGGTTGGCATCGGCTGGGGCGCGCGGCGGCGTTGGCCAACGGCATTACCCGCATCGATTGGGGACCGCGCCGGATCGACGCGCTGCGAGCAGTGATGTCACCGCATGGGGGGCGTCCGATCGGGCTGGTGGCGCTGCGCGTGCTGGCCCGCGCAGCGCCCTGAGATCAATCGATCAAGGCGCGGATCTTGTTGGCCAGCGCCTGGATGCGCTCGGCCGCCTCGCCAAAGGTCTTCACGTCCTCGCGGTTGTTGTTGCCGCGCGCTTCCTTGGCCGATTCGAGATAGCCTTCCATGTCCGCTTCCAACGCGTCGACCAGCATTTCCGCCTCGTCTTCGCTGAGCGTCAGTTTGATTGTCTTGGCCACAGTGTGGTTCCTTGCCGTTGCAGCGGCCGGCCATAGGCGCACAAGCCGACGCCCGTCCAGATCACCGGCCAAGTTTTACCCGCCAGCCTAAACCACCAGCATCAGCGCATCGAGCGCCACCACCCCCTGCCCCGCCGGATGGACGATCACCGGGTTGAGATCGATCTCGGCAATCGCCGGCTCGGCCAGCAGGATCGCGCCGACCTGGCGGATCAACGCGGCCAGCGCCTTGACGTCCGCCGCCGGGCTGCCCCGCCAACCGGCCAGCAAGGGCGCCTGCTTCAACGCCAACAGGCGGGCGACGATGGCGTCCTCATCAAGATCGGTGGTGAACAGGGCCACGTCCTGCAGGATCTCCGCCGTCACCCCGCCAAAGCCGGCCAGCACCACCGGGCCCCATTCGGGATCGTGTTTGGCGCCGACGATCATTTCCAGCCCGCGCGCGCCCATCGCCTCGATCAACACGCCATCGAGCGCGATCGTGGCATCATAGGCGGCGACATTGGCGTGAATCCGCGTCCACGCGGCGCGAACGGCTTCGCCATCGGCGAGGTTCAGCAACACGCCGCCGGCATCGCTCTTGTGGCCCAACCGCGCGGCCTGCGCCTTCATCGCCACCGGATAGCCCACGGCATCGGCGGCGGCGACGGCGGCATCGGCATCGGCGGCGAACCGCCCTGGCGGGAACGGCAGCCCGAGCGGGCCGAGCAGCGCCTTGGCGCGATATTCAGGGATCACGCCGTGTTCGTCGGCCAATCCCGGCACCGGCAAGGGCGCCGGCTCGGCGGCGAGAGGCGCGGCGGCGGCATGGCGCGCCAACCGCGCCAGCGCCCGCACCGCCCGCTCGGCCGAGGGGAACCACGGGATCCCTGCCTCACGCAAGGCGGCGACGAAATGCGCGGGGATCGCCGCGCCCTCGTCCAGCCCGGCGAAGACCAGCGGCTTGGGCGTGCCCTCGGCCACGGCCTTCAGGATGGCGGGCAGCTTGATCCCGCAGGTCACCGGATCGCCCTGGATGATGCCGGCCAGCACCGCCCCCACCCGCGCATCGTCGCGCAAGGCGCCCAGCACTTGTGTGTAGATCTGCGGCTGACTGAGCCCCTGCGCGGTGATATCGAGCGGGTTGGACACAGGCACGAACGGCGGCAGGGCGGCGCGCAACGCCGGGCTGTCGTCATCGTGCAAAGCGGCCAGCGGCAGGCCTTCGCTCTCGGCCAGATCGAGCGTCAGCGCCTTGAACGCCCCGCTCTCGCCCAGCACCACCGCCGCACCGGCGGCAAATGGCGGGCAGCGCACGAGGATCTCGGCGATGTCGCCCAGTTCTTCCAGCGTCTCGGCGAAGATCACCCCGGCGCGCGCGACCTTGGCGCGCATCAACGGATAGTCGCCGGCCATCGCGCCGGTATGGGTGGCGGCGGACTCGCGCGCGGCGGCGCTCTTGCCGGGGTGGAGCAGGACCACCGGCTTGCCGGCAGCGCGCGCACGGCGGGCGGCGGCGAGGAACGCCGGCGGCGCGCGGAACTGCTCGACCACCATGGCGATCACGTGGGTATCGGGGTCATCGACCAGCCAGTCGACATAATGTTCGACGCCCGATCCCGCCTCGTTGCCGGTGGACACGCTGTACGACAAAGCCACCTGCCGCGACAGCAGCGTCGTGCCCAGCACCGCCGCGATCGCCCCCGATTGCGAGACGATACCCACCGCGCGGCCTTGCGGCTTCACGCATTCGGTCTCCACAAAGGTCAGCGGCGTGCCATCGATGTGGTTGACCAAACCGAGGCAGTTCGGCCCCTCGATCACCATGCCGGCCTCGGCGGCGATACGGGCGATCTCCGCCTGTTCGGCGAGGCCCTCGGCGCCATCCTCGGCAAAACCGGCCGAGAAGATGATCGCCGCGCCCACCCCGCGCGCCGCGAGGCCATGCACCGCATCGAGCACCCCCGCGCGCGGAATCGCCAGCACGGCGACATCCACACCTTCAGGCAGCGCCGCCACCGAGGGCAGGCAAGCCCGCGCGCCAATCGTCGCGCGGTTGGGGTTGATCGGATAGACCTCCCCGCCAAACCCGTTGCGATCGAGATTGCCGATCACCGAGGCGCCCAGCGCCCCCGGCTTGTCACTGGCCCCCACCACGGCGATGCTGCGCGGACGCAGCAGGCGCGTGATCGCTGCGCGCGAGAGGTGCGCGTCCGGCTGCGTCGTCATGGCGCGGCTCAGCCCTTGATCTTGGTGGTGTCGAAGGCGCCCAGACCCGGCTTGAAGGTCTTGTCGTCGAGGAACTGCTTGGTGGCTTCCTTGCGCGCGGCGAGACCCCCCATGCTGTTCAGCCCTTCCTGCGCGCGGATCAGGTAATCCATCGCGTTCTCGAAGGTCATCTCGCTCATCCGCCGCATCGCCCACTTGGTGGAACGCAGGGCATTGGGGTCCTTCTTCAGCAGGACCTCGGCGATCTCGATCACGCGCGCCTGCAACTGGTCGGCGGGCACGCTCTCGGTGACCAGGCCCTGCTCGGCGGCCTGCTTGCCGGTGAGGTTCTCGCCCATCATCGCGTGGTAGATCGCCTTGCGGAACGGCATCAGTTCCTGCGCGACCTTGCTGGCGCCGCCACCGGGCAGGATGCCCCAGTTGATCTCGGAAAGCCCGAAGGTCGCGTCATCCGAGGCGACGACGATATCCAGCGCGTGCAGCGGGCCATAGGCGCCGCCAAAGGCCCAGCCGTTGATCATGCCGATGGTCGGCTTTTCATACCAGCGCAGCCGGTCCCACCAGGCATAGGCCTCGCGCTGGGACTTGCGGATCGCGCCGATGCCCTTGGCCTCGTTCTCGCGGAAGTATTCCTTGAGGTCCATGCCGGCCGAAAACGCATCGCCCTCGCCGGTCAGCACCAGCACGCCCACATCCTCGCGGAACTCCAGCTCCTCCAGCACACGCAACATCTGGCGGTTGAGTTGGGGGCTCATGCAGTTGCGCTTTTCCGGGCGATTGTACTTCACCCAGGCGATGCGGTTTTCCACCGTGAAGGCAACGGTCTCGGCTTCGGTGCGCACGGTTTCGGTTTGCGTCATGGTCATCCTCGGCATTTGTCAGTAGCGTTGGGAATGTGATACCCCTACAACCGATATAGTCAATAGCATTCATGGAGCCCGCGCTTGCCCGCAGACCTTGCCAACGATCCGCTCGCCGCGCTGCCCGGTTATGCCCTGCGCCGCGCCGCCACCACACAGATGGCGCAGTTATCGGTGCGCATGGGCACCATCGGCCTGCGCGTGACAGAGGCCTCGGTGCTATTGCTGATCGGCGCGCGGCCGGGGCTGACCTCTGCGGATATCGGCAAAATCCTCGATATCCAGCGCGCCAACATGGCGCCATTGCTGGCACGAATCGAGGATGCCGGGCTGATCGTGCGTGCGCCGATCGATCGCAAGAGCCAGGCGATCCTCCTCACCCGCGCCGGCGAAACGCGCCGCGCCGAGGTGGAGGCGATCACCAACGCCTTTGAGGCCGAACTGTTGGCACGCATCCCGGCCGAGCATCGCGATCACCTGTTGCCGGCGTTGCAGGCGCTGTGGGACTGACCGTCAGCGGGCCATTGCGCCCGCGCCGCAAGACAGCTATGCAAGATAGCATATACCTTGGGAGAGTGACATGCAGTTCGAGCGCCTGAACCCGCTGACCGGCGACGTGGCCAGCCGTGCCCCGGCGATGCAGGCCGCCGATATCCCCGCCATCGCCGCTGCCGCCGCCGCCGCGCAGCCCGCCTGGGCGGCGATCGGCCCCAACGGCCGCCGCGCGGTGCTGACCAAGGCCGCCGACGCACTGCTCGACCGCAAGGACGATTTCGTCGCCGCGATGTGCGCCGAGATCGGCGCCACCGCCGGCTGGGCGCTATTCAACCTCACGCTCGCCGCCAGCATGGTGCGCGAGGCCGCCGCGCTCACCACGCAGATCGCCGGCGAGGTCATCCCCTCTGACAAGCCCGGCTGCCTCGCCATGGCGCTCAAGGAGCCGGTCGGGGTGATCCTGGGCATCGCCCCGTGGAATGCGCCGATCATCCTGGGCGTCCGCGCCATCGCGGTCCCCCTGGCCTGCGGCAACGGCGTGATCCTGAAGGCCAGCGAGCAATGCCCGCGCACCCACGCCCTGATCATCGAGGCCTTCGCCGAGGCCGGCTTCCCCGAGGGGTTGGTGCAGGTGGTGACCAACGCGCCGGCCGATGCCGCCGCTGTCGTCGGCGCGCTGATCGACGCGCCCGAAGTGCGCCGCATCAACTTCACCGGCAGCACCGGTGTAGGCCGCATCATCGCCCAGCGCGCCGCCATGCACCTCAAGCCCTGCCTGCTGGAACTGGGCGGCAAGGCGCCGCTGGTGATCTGCGCCGACGCCGATCTCGATGAAGCAGTGAAGGCCGCCGCGTTCGGCGCCTTCATGAATCAGGGCCAGATCTGCATGTCGACCGAGCGGATCATCGTGGTCGAGGCCGTGGCGGATGAATTCGCCGCCAGGTTCCGCGCCAAAGTCGCCACCCTGACGGTGGGCGACCCGCGCGCCGCCAACACCCCGCTGGGCGCGGTGGTCGATGCCAAGACGGTCGCGCACTGCATGGCGCTGGTCGAGGATGCACTGGCCCACGGCGCCACCCTGCTGGTCGGCGGCGAGACCACCGCCCATGTGCTGATGCCCGCGCATGTTGTCGATCACGTGACCCCGGCGATGAAGCTGTTCCGCGACGAGAGCTTTGGCCCGGTCGTCGGCATCGCCCGCGCGCGCGACGAGGCCCACGCCATCGAACTGGCCAACGACACCGAATATGGCCTCTCCGCCGCGGTGTTCACCCGCGATGCGGCGCGCGGCCTCAGCCTTGCCCGCCAGATCCGCAGCGGCATTTGCCACATCAACGGCCCCACCGTGCATGACGAGGCGCAGATGCCCTTCGGCGGGGTCGGCGCCAGCGGCTATGGCCGGTTCGGCGGGAGGCAGGGGATCGATGCCTTCACCGAAACCCGCTGGATCACGATGGAGACCCAGCCCGGCCACTTCCCGATCTGATCCGCGCCTCGGCAACGCAACGGTCAGACACAGGGGCCCCGGGGGGACGACCCCCGGGGAAGGCCGCTTCGCGCGATCGGGCCCATGCACGGCTGAACGAAGTGCGCGACCCGCACGCAGCCCGCGTCCATATCGGGCGCGATTGCCTGTGCGCGGCACCACCAAAATGCATCTTGGCCAGCCCCCAGCGACCGCGAGACAGGCGGCGGCCAACCCGCTATAGCCGCGCCAACACCTTCTTTTCGCCCCCCAAACAGGACACACCGTGACATCGATCGCCCTCCGGCCGCTTGGCCGTACCGACATCCGCGTCAGCGCCATTTGCCTGGGCACGATGACCTGGGGCTCGCAGAACAGCGAGGCCGAGGCGCATGCCCAGATCGACTATGCGCTGGATCGCGGGATCAATTTCCTCGACACCGCCGAGGTCTATCCGACCACCCCCGCCACGCCGGAAAATCGCGGCCATACAGAGGCCTACATCGGTAGCTGGATCGCGGCATCGGGCAGGCGCGACCGCATCGTGCTGGCCACCAAGGTGGCGGGGCCATCGATGGCGGCGCCGATCCGGGGTGGCGACAACCGCCTCGATCGGCGCAATATCGAATTGGCGCTGGAGGGCAGCCTCAAGCGGCTCAAGACCGATTACATCGATCTTTACCAGCTCCACTGGCCCGATCGCGCGACACCGCGCTTTGGCGCGCGCGGGTTGCAGGTGCTGGCCGATGCGCCGGAGACCACGCCGATCGACGAGACGCTGGAGGTGCTGGGCGATCTGGTCAAGGCCGGCAAAATCCGCGCCTTTGGTGTCTCCAACGAGACGCCTTGGGGCGTGGCCG